>Ga0247837_1000376_pt1 | contig 93341 bp, 100 predicted proteins | sample LaCtaG_2_FD_187115 | JGI IMG/M metagenome (GOLD analysis project Ga0247837, IMG submission 187115) | Freshwater microbial communities from meromictic Lake La Cruz, Castile-La Mancha, Spain - LaCruzMarch2015_14.5m | ecosystem: Environmental > Aquatic > Freshwater > Lake | place: Spain... | reverse complement strand
ACATTGACATTATTACTTTCAGCTCACTTTGATTATTATTATATGCTTTTCATATTTACTAATTAAAGTATTTCAATTTTTTTTTATTTTACCCTTCAATCATGTTTACTGAAAAATTGTATTTATTCCACCTTTGGGAAAGGTGGAGCCAAAGAGACAACGGAAATATTTTTGTGCCTTATATCTTTATATTTACAAGGGATATATGTTTCCAGAAGCCCATACTGAAAAATGGGCTATAATTGTGAATGCTTCAAAATAAGATTAAAATAGGCTGACTTGAATTTAATTAAACAAATGGTCATAAGGCCCATTTGAATGAGTTAGAGCTCCCCTTATAATTTTTCAGTCATGCAATAATTTGTGATGTTAAATAAAAAATTCAAATTCTTTTTACACCTTTTAACATTTCAAATGCCTAATTTTATAAAATAATACTACTTAAAGACAACCCTTTGCATCCTGTCTGTGATATTCCCTGGGATATTGATGTAAATGAAATTCCTTCAGGAGAACCACCTAAGCGTGAAATTGCTGGGGAATGGTATAAGGAATGGAAAAATTGTAGACGCGAAGTCGCAATGAGTGTTGATGTATAAAATTATAGGTAAGTTATTACTAGATTGTAGTAATATAAATGTAACAATTAAATAAATTAATTATAAAAGATTAATTCCTTTTTCTCTTTAAGTTGTTTTAATTTATATTAATTCCTTTTTCTCTTTAAGTTGTTTGAATTTATATTAATTCCTTTTCTCTTTAAGTTGTTTGAATTTATATTAATTCCTTTTTCTCTTTAAGTTGTTTTAATTTATATTAAATTTCAATTACTTTTTAAAATTGAAATGAAAAATAGTTTGGATATTAAATACACTAACGAATAAAGATGTCGTCTCCAAGAGAATTTACTATGAATTTTAATTTTAAACTTGTGTACACAGGTATTGTACATAATATAGAAATTTCCAGTAATTTTAGTTTTCATGATTTATTTGATGAAGTATCTGCAAAATTTCAACCACATATAAATTACAATAAATATTATCTCGACTTTGCAGTCGCTGGACAAAATAAGGGCGAATTAGCTTTGGCAGTAGCCCATCATAATTTACACGAGCCGCTTTGGTATGAATTTGGAAACAGATGGAGACAAATCAGTTTTTATGTAAGACCTATCAATAGAAATGATGACTTATTTCATCGCATGGATAATTACAACGTAGAACCCATTGAAGAGGAAGCTTCAGAATCAGAAGTTACAGAAGTAGAAAGCCGAGAGAGGGATACACTAGGAGTCAATCTCCCATCGCCACCAGGATTAACTAGACAGAGAGATATTCATTTAATGTAACTAACTAATTACACCGACCGAAAATAAAAATTTTGTTATTTTCCTTCTTATTTATGTGATACTTCTCTCGAACAAATTAATAAAAAAATATAATTGTAGTCATAATAACTAGTATAATTATTGCAAAACAAAATTTCATAAATCTTTGTTCATTATTATCATTATAAATAATATTTTCTTTAGTGTTCTTTAATATGCCTCGTAACGGAACTTGAATCTCAGACTGAACTTCTTTCTTAGTTTCATTTTGCGACTCAATATCAATTATAATGCTTGATATTTTTTCAGTATTCATTTTCTTCACTTAATATTGTATCTTCTGTATTAGAAGAATTATTCAAATCAAATTTTTTTGTTTCTGTATTTTTATGAATAAGAAAATAACGTTTATATTTCTTAACTCCTTCTAATGTATAACCATCTGATTTTCTAATTGGTTCCATCTTATAGCCATATACATGTAGAATTTGTCTAATAAGATTTAACAGAGGCCATTTTTGTGATTTATCTGCATTTTTTTGCAAACTAGTCATAAATGATGAACTATAATTTTTTTTTAATTCAGGAATGAAGTGCTTAAGTTCATCATATTTATTGTCTGATAATAATATTTCTCTCGAAATACTCATTCCATTTATGTCATCAAAATGATTTATTTCTAAACCAACAACTTTAAAAATTGATTTGATTTCATTGTCCATTTATAAAAAAATTGAAAATAATTTTAAGAATAAAACAGAAATTATAATTAATAAAAATGGAAAATAACGCTATGAATGTTAAGAAAATATACGAATTCGAAAAATATATTGCAAATGTTGATGATGTTAAGATTATTCTTGATACATATGGAGTAGCAATTATTCCAAATGTATTGAATGATGAAGAATGTCAAGAAATGAATAATGGCATTTGGAACACATTAGAGCATTTGACAAGTGATTGGGATAAACCTATGAATAGAAATAATACAGAAAGTTGGAGAGAAATGAAATATTTATATCCTAAACATTCGATGTTAATACAAAATTGGGGAATTGGTCATGCTCAGCATATTTGGAATATCAGACAAAATCCTAAAGTCGTGGAAGTTTTCGCTAAAATTTGGCAATGCAGTAAAGAAGATTTGTTAGTAAGTTTTGATGCAACATCATTTCATCTTCCACCGGAAACTACAAAATTAGGTTGGTATCGTGGTAATGATTGGTTTCATTCTGACCAAAGCTATGTAGATAGTAAATTTAAATGTGTACAAGGATGGGTGACAGGTTATGACATTAACGAAGGTGATGCTACTTTATCAATTCTTGAATCGAGTAATGATTATCATAAAGATTTTCAAGAAAGATTTCATATAGATGTTAAAGATGATTGGTATAAATTAAATGAAGATGAGAAACAGTTTTATCTTGAAGAAAAAAAATGCTTGCACAAGCGTATTAAATGTCCAAAAGGTTCACTTGTTTTATGGGATAGTAGAACAATTCATTGTGGAAGCGAATCTTTAAAGACGAGACATGTAGCTAATTTCAGAAATGTGGTTTATGTTTGTTATGAGCCGCGTAGTCGATGCACTGAGAAAAATTTGATTAAAAAACAAAAAGCACTTGAAAATTTAAGAATGACAACTAATTGGCCATGTAAAGTAAAGTTATTTCCAGTAAATCCAAGAACATATGGTGGTCCAACTCTTGATGTAAGAAAGTTACCTCAACCAGTTCTCAGCGAACTAGGAAAGAAACTTGCAGGATTATAAATATAAATAAGTATTTGTATTTTATTGTAAAAAATAAATTTATATAAAGTCCACATTTAAATATTAAATTCAGGAATACTGTATGCCTCGCCATTCTTGAGATACTTTGCGATGATTTTTGGATTAACGCGATTCATAACAATATCAGCTGTATTATAAACGTTATTTGTTTTATCAATATAATAAACAATACCTTGAATATCCTGTGCCCAAACTTCAACTTTATGAGTATTAACTTTATGTTCATCAGGATTTTCAATAACAATACCGTGTGGTGTTCCCTTCATATGAGTTCCACAAAACTCGCTTCCCTCTTTTCTGCGTCGTGTGCATTGTTCGTCGCTAGCTCTTTTTGCACAACATCTATCATAAATTGGAACAAAATTTTTAACCCGCTTTCTTTTCTGAAAATCTTCTTTATTAAATGAAAGCCTATCATAGTCATAAATATATTGTAATAACTGAGTAGACTTATCATCACTACTTAATCCTAATTGAGTAGCCTTCTCTCGAATGCTATCCTTGAATGTAGTAATATAAGTTTCAACCTTTTTGTTTAGACGTCTTTCCATTTCTTTATATTGTTTATAATATATTGTTTTGTATTTATATCAATTTTTTATATAATTAGAAAACCAACTTAAAGACAATGTGACTATTTCATAGGTTCCAAGCTATTGGAACAGATAGTAATGATATTACTATACTTACAAAACCAATTTCCTTTTTAATTTCTGTTAATCTTTCATTTTGTTGTCTAATTAAGTCTTCAATAACTTTATTGCTATTTTCTGGAAAAGTTGTTTTACTATGTGTATGACTGAAACGTCTAATAAATTTTGGTCGCATTAATCTTAGCATAATTTTGAACTATTTATATCTTTAAGTTTGTTTTATTAAGGCATTATTTCTCACTAATAAAGTATTAATACAAGTAGCACCGACTATTATTATTGGACCCATTAAAGTGACAATATTTATAATTAATATTGTAGAAGTGTTTTTTGCAATACTATTCAAAGATTCTGTTTGTTGGTTCATTAAATTAACACATCTTTCTTTACAATTTATATCACAGTTTGCTCTAATATTAAATCTTTTAATTATTTTTGGTCTCAACAACGTTGTTATCATTATAATATACAAATTATAATAAAATTTCTTTAAGCTAATTTATTATTTCTTTTTTCTATTGTAAGCTCGTTTCTTTTTTGATTTCTCTTGTAACTCTGAAATTGGTTCTTCATTTACAATTGGTTCTTCATTTACAATTGGTTCTTCATTTACAATTGGTTCTTCATTTATATTTGGTTCTTCATCAAGATTTGGTGGTTCTTCATTAACAGTTATTACTTCACTAATATCTAACTCATCATTTATGATAGGTTGTTCAGATTCATTTTTTTCATCAATTATTATATCATCTTGTTCAAGAATAACATTTTCGATTTTCAAAGAATTATTTATTTCTTCATTATTTTTCTCTCCATTTAATGATTTATACTCTTCAAAATTAAGTGGTATAAAATTATTAGCTTTAATATCTTGATTATCGAATGACTCTATATGTAGTGCAATATTATTGTTTTCTAAAACATAATTGTATTTGTCATTTTCGTTTATAATTGAATCACATGATTCTTCTATACCATAAAAGATTTCTTCTATTTCGTTATCAGTTAATTTTGGTTGAACTATTTTATCTTTTTTAGGTTTACATAACTGTAAAATATTAGTTACTTTATGAACATTTTTCTGAAATATTTTTTTATAATCATTTTTTTGTTTATTTGGTGTATTTACACTGCTTTTAGAACCATCACTGCTTTCACTATTAGTTTCTGAACCGATTGAGGTTTTTAATTCATGTAATAATTTTTTATCCATATTACCAGTAATAAACTCACTGAGTAATTCTTTTTTCTTATTTTTAGTTATTTCAACTGAGTCATCGAATTTAATATCGTTACTTATATGAGTATACATTAATTGAATTTTATTACTAAAACGCTTTAAATATTTTGAATGCATTTTATGAAAAAAATCAATATATGTAATAAACATCAAAATTTTCTCTCTCATAACACTTATATTAAAATTAAATGATGTGATAAAATTATCTATATTTAATCCGATATTCTGTTTAGTTTTATGAATTAATAATTCATTTTCCTTATTATTAATAATTGACATTAATATACCAAGTAGATTTAATATATTCTCATGCATATCAAGTATGGTTTCAAATTTATACTCTTTAAAAGGTTCTAAGTCTTTATATATAGGAAAATTATTTATTTTAACTAAATCTGATATTTTTTTGTCAGTTACAGTTTTTGATATGTATTCAACAATAATTTTGTGTAATTTAAAATATTCACAATACATTCTATTATTTATTGCCAAAAATAGTCGTTTCATATCATCATATTCAATATCAATTAATTTGCTCTGAAAATGGAATGAATCTAATCCAAATACAAACATTTCACTTTGATTAGTTTTAATAAATTCCGAGTATATTTGTCGAAGTCTATCAATTCGAACTTGTAATATATCAAATACATTTTTTACAGTATTTCTTATATTAATTATATCATTAAAGTCACTTTTTAATTTAACTAATCTTGTTTCCATATAATTAAAAATATTATAATTTACTATTAATTTTTAATTAAAATATTTTATTATTATAAATGGATAATGCGTCAGAATCAAGTAACGATTTATTAATAGACCAAAAAAATATTATTGAATGGACTCCTGAGCATGAACAAATACTTATTGAATGGGCAGATAAAGCGATGTGTTATAGATGGCTTCATTCGAAATCAAATGTTATGTATAATAGATTAAATGCATGGTATACTATACCAGTAATTATAATATCTACTTTGACTGGTACAGCCAACTTTGCACAGGAAAGAGTACCATTAGAATATCAACATTTTTTTGTAATGATAGTTGGAGCCTTTAATATCACAGCTGGTATTATTACAACTATTCAACAATTTCTAAAAATTACACAATTAAATGAATCTCATCGTGTTAGTAGCATTGCTTGGGACAAATTTTATCGTAATATTAAAATTGAACTAGCCAAACACCCGTTGGAGAGAATAGACCCAAAACAAATGTTAAAAATGAGTAAAGAGGAATTTGATAGATTGATTGAAACTAGTCCAAATATACCTGAAAAAATAGTCCAACAATTCAAAATAAATTTTTTTGAACAAGAATCTTTTGATAAAATAATTAAGCCTGAAATTTGTGATATTTTGGTGCCAACAACTGAATATAGAAATCCTTGGTATAATGAAGATAATCAAGCAAAAACACTTAATGACATGCTAAAGAATGAGCTTATTAAGAAAAATAAAGTTAAAAAACAAAATGAATTAAATAGAAAAATTGTTCAAGATTTTGTTACCTTTTTTAATAATCTAAATAATCGTGAACCAATGGAATCTGAAATAATAGATAATTTAAAGGAAAAAATTGATGTAAATACAATAAAAAAAATTATAGACCAAAATAGGAGTTTATCTGTTAAAGTTAGTGTCGATGAAAATATCTATATGGTATAAATATGGTATAAATATGGTATAAATATGGTTTAGGTTTTTGGGTAATCATTTGGTAAAATGAGAATACATAAAATAATAAATATATAAAACAAAATATATACACCATAAACATGTTCTCCTATACCATAAAAATTTAAAACTTGTGTCAAACTATAAAAAAAAATAATTGATAAACCTATTAGTGTTATTGGGCTCATATATATTATTATTTTAGATTATTTAATAATATATTATTCTAAAGTATACTATAAGCATTATTACAATCATCAAATTTGTCACCTAGATTCTTTTTATCTATAAAATGATAACTTAATGGAACTTGTTGGTTATAATCTTTTAAAACTATCATTGGTGTTTCCTCTAATATTCTTCCATCATCTAATTCAATTTTTCCTAAATAAGTACTATCATATGCATTACTCCAAATACCATCATAGTCAGATATTCTTAGAGTTAATATTTCTAAGTTATGGTCTAAATTAGGGTCCTCTAATCTTTGTTTTTTAATTTCAGATAAGTCATTAGGAGAATTTGGCATGTTTTCGATATATTTTGTTACTCCAGTAAATAATGCAAATCTTACTATTCCACCTTTTGAATATTTGCCATATTCATCCTCAGTTATTAATTTATTAAATTGATATTCTGGTTTATAATTATTTGACCATCCACCTTGCCGAATAGATTGGTTAAAATTTGTAAAATAAAAATAAGGACCTAAAATTTCTGATTTATTTTTTGCACTCTCTCCAAAAATTAAAACAAAACTCAATTTTTCAGTAGTAGGTTTACCAACATAACCAACAATAGGTGTTTCATATGGTTCATTTTTATCATCATATAAATAATTAATTGAGTTATTTTTTAAAAAGAACATTGTTGTATAATTGTTAATTGGAATATTGCATGCTCTGCGTTGATTTATAATTTCATCAGTTAATACAAATCTAATTGGGTTTGATAAATATGTATCATCTATATTAATATCAAATTTTGATAAATCAAAAAATAAATGAATATTATTTTCGTATTCATAAAATCCATCAAAATCAATTTTACTAATAAATTCTTCAAAATTTTCAACTTGTAATATTCCTGATAAAAATACTTTTGCATAGCTAATTAAACTATTAGTATTAATTGATGAATAAACAGGTAAAATTGGTAAAGTTAATGAATCATATCCATTAGTCGAGAGAAGAAATTGAAGGAATGGAAGTTTTCCTGAGGAATTAATTTTATAAACACATAAAATTATATTTACATATTCATGTGTATCAGACAATGTATTAGAATCTTTTACAAGAATTTGTTTAATTGGATAATTATAATAAACTGAATCATTTGAATTATTTTCCATAATTATAATTATACTATAGCAATTTGTTTAATTTATTTTATTATTTATCTATTTTTCTTTTAATTGTCTCTTTTACTTGTTCTTCACGATTATCCATAACATGTTTTGTTATTTCTTCAGCAAGAATTGCATTATCCTTGTAATAATTTTGTAATGCAGCTAACAAAGTCTTACCACTAATTGGTTTTTTAACCTTATTTTTTTTGTAAACTAATGCTCCACCTGTAATATCAAAACAGTCTATACTATTTGTCTTCATAACTGTAACTAAATTTTCAGTTAAAGATTTCTTTTTATTTGTTCTCTGTTTAATTTCAGCCTTTAATTGAGCAATTTCATTATCTATTTTTATCCATTCCTTAATATTATTAATTAATTGTTCCTTTGCATCCATTAATTAATATTTATATATTATATTTAAATCTTTAATTATTAATAATTAATTCCTTATGATTTAATGTATAATGTCTTTTACACATATTTACTGAAAAAATATTACATCCACATGGTTTATCTTTATTTGGACCAGTTTTTAAAATTTGAACGCATCCTGTTTGATTTTCTATATTTGCTGGACCTAATACAACATTTTCTGACATCGAATTTTTCTTCAAAGCTTTTGTTTTTTGTTTTTCCTCCTTTTCCTTAGCTTTTGCGTTTTGTTTTTCAAGAAGTTTAATTTGTTTTTCTAGTATTTTTACCTGCTTCTTTTCATCCTTTTCCTTCTCCTTTTGTTGTAGCTTATATTGCTTTATCATGTCTTTCTTATGTGTATAACAATAATATTTTGTATCACCATATGTGATTAGTTGTCCTGGATTTACTGCATTATAAACTGAAATTTGTGTTCCGTGATAATGACCACAAGACTGATTGTTTAGATATTTAGAATTTGTTTCTGACTCTGGTTTAGTTGCGTCATAGTTTTGATTTGGAAATTTATATTCACATTTATGAGATTCATAAGTGTTATTTGAATGTGACTGCTTTAAATTTGGGTCATAGAAATTTACACCATTTACTTTTACCAAACCAAGTTCCTCATAATATGGAAGTATATATTGTTGTTTCTTGCGACAATAAGGGCATCTTATTTCATTTGTATTTAATTTACTATGGGTTCCTTCCATATTATTGAATTTATTCTTATGATTAACCAAGTCATTATATAAAGGTACATAATTAAACTTGTGACCACAAATTAAATTCAAATGCTTATCTGTTAATTCTTGATTTGATATTAGACATTTATTTTTATCTTCTTCTGTCTTTTCTTCATTCTCTTCAATATCAAGGGATTTATATAACTCAGAAAAAAAATCAATTCCACCTTCTATATTGTATTTACTCATTTAATTATTATTTATGTTATATCTTTATATTTTTTATGTTAAATTCATATATAATGTCGCCACCTGAAGTTTGGGGTCCTGCAGTATGGAGATTGTTTCATACGCTTATAGAAAAAATGAATCCAGAATTATATTCACATGTAATTGGTTCTACGTTTGGAATGATTGTTCAAATATGCAAAGTATTACCATGTCCTGAATGTTCGAAGGATGCTAGTAGTTTTTTAGCAAAAATAAATTTAAAAGATTATAAAACAAAATATGAGTTTAAAAATATGTTATATTTATTCCATAATTGGGTTAATGCAAAAAAACGAAAACCATTATTTAATCATGCATATATGAATATATATTCAAATTTTAATTTAATATTTGTAATTAAAGATTTCATTTCAAAATATAATACAAAAGGTAATATGAAATTACTAGCAGAATCATTTCAAAGAGGTTTTGTAGTTAAAAATTTAATAGCTTGGTTTAAAACACATTCTCGTGCTTTTATTAGACCACAACCTATTATTAATATTATTAACAATAATAGCGAACAATTGGAACCCATTCAAGAAGAAACAAATGAAAAACCTCTTGTAGAAGAAAATATTGTAGAAGAAGAACCTCTTGTAGAAGAAACAGAGGAAATTCTTATAACAGATGAATATCAACTGGATGAAAGTTTTAAAGTAGAAGAAGTATCTATTTTAATTCAAGAACCTCTAGTTAATGAAGAACCAACTGTTATTCAAAAACCTAAAAAAAAGAGAAAAGGTAAAAAGTAAACCATTTCTAAATTTATGGTAACAAAATAAATATTAAATCTATAGTTCACTTTCTTCATCTTCTAAATGGTTGTCCATGTTCTCTAACTACCATATAACTTGTCACTGCTCATATTCTTGGTGTTTTATATGGTTGTCCATGTTCGCCTATACACATTCGTGTTGATGGCAATTCTTTGTTAATTTTGTATGGTTGTCCATGTTCGCCTATACACATTCGTGTTGATGGCAATTCTTTGTTAATTTTGTATGGTTGTCCATGTTCGCCTATACACATTCGTGTTTGTTCGCCAAGTTCGCGTGTTATACGATTTACATCCATATAATGCGGGGTTAAATTATTACGACTTTCTATAAGATTTTTCAAATCTTTTTCAAATTTAGATAATTCATTTAAATCAGCCATAATATATTTTAATGGAATTTTATCTTTAAGTCTTTAGCTAAATTAACTAAATTAACTAAATTAGCTAAATTAACTACTTAAATGTATTGTATATTTATATTTAATGAATGAATTTAAAATTGCCACTGTTCATCGAGAAAAAATTATTGAAATGGTAAAAGAAGAACAAATTGTTCGTTATTCAAAGGGAATTCAAGAAGCATATACAGAGCAATTTAATAGATCAAAAAATGAAAACAATGAAAGGGTTAATATTGAACAAGAAATCCAAAAATTTATTCTAAGAAAATTTGGATTTAAAGATGATACTGATTCTCTTTATCAATATTGGAAAATTCCATCAACATATTGGAATGATGAAGAGGTAAAACAAAACATATTTTATATGAAATTAAATATTTTTCAATACCCAAAACTAAAAATAGATGACGACATGATTGATGTCTCATTAATTGATTATAATACAGATACTATTAATTCTTTATTTTCTCTCCAAAAACCTAATAGACCTTTAGTTATTTTAGCTGGAAGTATGACATGACCACCATTTAGAGCCTCTATGAATGCTTACCAGAGGTTCTATGATAAATATTCTTACGTTGCTGACATATATATTCTGTATATATTAGAGGCGCATTTTGTTGAAAAAGATATCGATGGAAACTTTACAGGAGGATGGCCAATTGGTTATCAGTATAATTATAGTCAGACTAAAACGATTGAAGAAAGAAAGACGATGGTTCAATTATTGATTGATGAATATCATACATCGATTCCTATTTATATAGATAATATGAATAATGAATTTCAAAATGCGTACAATCCTTGGCCTGACAGAGATTATGTATTTATTGATAATAAAATTAAATATATATCTAAGCATAATGATGATGGAAGTAGAGAAACATATTGGACGGACGAAATTGCGTCTTTATTAGATAAATTATAAGTTTAATTTGTGAATGACAAACTTTTATTATAAGGTTTTGATAACAAATTACAAACTATAAAATACAATCTATAGTTCACTTATCAATGTTCCGTCTTTGAAAACAGAACATCGAAACGTTTGTTCGCTAGGTTGGTAACACATTTCCTTGTCACTTGACATCTCATTAAAAAATAAATACTTACCTGAACCACCTGCATACATCAATGTTACAATTAATGCAGCAGATGACATTCCAAGTAATATATTTAAGAATAAGTCACCTGTTTTAATTATACAATTTTTATAAATTTTAATAAATATATCCATAAAGAAATAAGTAATTAATGAGATAAATACCCAATAGTTAACAGAACCGTTGCTAAACATAGGAAATGATAAATACATAATGGTAAATGCAAAAACAAACGCACTAAATGTTGGATTGCCATATTTACTGTATTGTATTGAAGTGCAAATAGTTCTATCATTTAGAACTGGTTCAGCACCTGACATGATATAAACAAAATTTCTAACTACACAACAACCTATTAAAAATCCTAAATAAATCAAACCTTTGAAGTTTTGAAATATAAAAGACATTCCTGTTATACTTGTTGCAAGTATAACTGGAGAGAAAAATGAAAGAAAAACTGCTAGATTCATTGGTTGAAATAATTGTAAAGGTGAATCTGAAACACCTCCCATTTTCATTGTTGTATTTTGACTGCTCATATAATAATTGTAAATAATTTAATTTCAAGTATTATATTTTATTATTCAAATAGTAATTCAAATAGTAATTCAAATATTTCTTCAATTCTGCTTACGAGATGAAATATAATTCCATATAATAAAGGTGAATCTTTTTATTTTTCTAAAATCAAATCCAACACATCTTCAACTCGTTCTATTGAATGAAATTTAATTCCATCTATAAGTTTATTGTCTTTATATTTTTCCATTATTTTATCAAAATCATTTTGATTTTCTTTTGGAAAAATAAACTCTTTAATGCCAGATTTGATTGAATAAATTATTTTTTCTTGAAGCCCGCCAATTTCAGTAAGAGCTAAACCAAAATGTGTCTCTCCAGTTATGCCAAAGTAATTCTTAATTTTTATATCATTTAATAAGCTATATATTAAAACTGTAAAAGCGGTTGTTGCAGATGGTCCATCTTTTTTAGTGCTTATATCTGGACAATGTATATGAATTCCACAAATAGAATTATTTTTTACATCATTAAACTTTTCAATTAAATATTTTTGTCTAGTTGGAGTTGTTAAATTCCAAGCATTGGTTAAACTTACACTGATAGATTCTTTCATAACATCACCCATAGAACCAGTCAATATTAAGTCTAAAAATTTATTGGATGGAACAAAGCTTGCTTGAATAGGAAGAACTCCACCTTGACATAGTTGATTCGCCCATAATGCATTTATCAATCCAACCTTACTCTCATTATGAATCTTGTATAATTTTGCTGTTCTTTTATCCTTAAAATATTTTGTTTTTATATCATTGATACTTATGTTAATAGGTAATTCAAAATTAACATCCGAATTTTTTAATATATCTAAGTTAATCTCTCCAACTATTTCAAATAAAATCTCTTTTAGTTTACGCACACCAGATTCAGCAGTATATTCATCGATTATAATTTTCAAAACATCATCAGTAAAATGAATCGTATCTTCTAATCCCATTTTCTTATAGACATCTGGTAGAATATGAGTATTACAGATTATCAATTTATCTTCTAGAGAGAGGCTGTTAAATTTAATTCTATGAACACGATCTAATAATATTTTATCAATTGCTTCCGCATCATTATATGATAATATAAATAGGGCTTTAGATAAATCTAAATCGATACCAGTGAAATATTTATCTTGAAAACAATCATTTTGTGCAGGGTCTAATAAATGTGTAAGTATACCAACAATTTCCTTACCTTGTTCTGTGCGACTTATCTTGTCTACTTCATCAATAAATATAATTGGATTCATACACTTCTTATCAATTAAAATCTGAACAATAGAACCCCATGTGCTGCCTACGTAGGTGTAGTTATGACCATGAAGTGTGCTACCATTGCTATCTCCTCCCATCTGTATCATTGCAAATGGTCTTGAATTTCCCTTATCATCTTTCAAGCAATCTGATAGCCCACGTTTCGACAAACTAGTTTTACCTACGCCGGGAGGACCTTCAAACCCGAAACAATATCCATCTTGTTCACCATTTATCCATTGACCAATTATTCTCTCTATTTGTTTCTTTGCTTTATCATGTCCATGAACAGCTTTATCAAGTGTCGACTTAACTTCTGTCATATAATCAGTTATTATATTCATATTACCATTTATTTTTTCAATATCATTTTTAATTTCTAAATTATTTAATATTGGGTTCATATTTGCAAAAGATTCAAATTCTAATATAATATCAGCAATAATATTTTTATTATTATCATCATCATTGTTATAATATGTATTTATAATATCATTTGCTCTTTGCAGTAATCCATCTTTATTTAATTGAGAATAAACAGAACGATATTTATTATATTTTTTTAAAATCGCATCTAATGATTTATTATTTGCTCGTAATTTTGTTTTATCACCAATAGATAAATATTCTTTTATTTTTACTATTTTTTCTGTATTATTACTTGAAATATGATTTCCTTGTAATTTTTTAATATTTTTAATTATTTCGATACTAGTATATTTATCTTTGTATTTAATTTCAGGAAAAATTTTATCAATAGTATATTTTTTATGTAATTCCTTAAAATTATTCCTTACTAATTCCATCATATTTAATATTGGTTCTCTCTTATAAACTTCAAATGGTATTTTTAATAAACCATCTAAGTATTGACGAGCTTTTGAACCGGAATCTTCAGATTTTGCTTTAACCTCTTTCAATTTCATCATCGCTTTTTCTTTAACAGAATCAGACACTTTTAATAAGCAGATTTGTTGTTCAAGTGGAATCTTATTTATATCAAAATTAGATAACTCATTTGTATATTTAATTGTTTTTTTCATTGCTTGTTTAAATGATTGCTTGATTGTCCAAGGAAAACTATCGAATAATATAGTTTGTTCTTGTGTATCTACATTTCCATTTGCATCATTAGAGAGAAGGTCGTATAATAAATAAGCTAAATATTGATTTTCATATTGTGATGAACGAACTAATAGAGTTATTAAAGTGTTTCGTTTAGTGAACATATCATCTGATATAAATTCTTTAACTGTTTGTGAAATCTGTTTTTGTTTAATAAAATTATTTTGAGTAGATGTTCCCACAAAATTATTATAAACATCAATTTGATTTTCAAAAATTAAAAAATCTTTTAACATTAGTGATGAAATAAATTTATCAAATGATTCTGTTTTAAAACATGGTTCGTTTGGAATATTTTCTTTTATCATTGTTATTCTATTCAAAATATATTTATTATTTAAAAAATCTATTACAACATCATCGACAATGCCATAAATTAATAGGTTTTTCTTAAGAGGAATTGAATATACATAAATTTTTATACCATATACTTTCATATGAAATTGTTTATAACCACTAACAATATCAAAACATGTTAGATTTGTAGTTTTATCATCAATATCTTCTTTCTTTTTTGAATCTTCTTTTTTAGAGACAACTTTATAACTTGTAGGATGGAAGTATTTTTTTAATAAATCAAATTTATGATTTTCATTATCATTGGTTGTAATTTTATTATTGTTTCCAAAGCATATTAATAATAAATCTTCTAGACTTTCAGTTCCATAATTTTTAAGAAGACTAGATAATTCATTATTAATTAATTGTAAACTATTTATAATACTATCCATAGCTGTAATTTTTGAATTCTGAATTTCTTCTATTTTTTTACTTAATTCACCTAATTTTTCAATACAAGTACTTACATCGCTTATTCCTAAAATATCTAAAAATTTGTTTTTTTGAACATGAATGATTGTTTTTTGAATTATATCCTTAAAAAACTCTATCTTTCTCTCGACTAATGGTAAAACATCATTAGTTTGTTTCTGATTAATCTCTTTTTTGCTATTTGGTGTTTTATCTGACATATCCTTATATATTATTCTTATTTAATATTTATATTCTTGTTATCTAAACTATTTCTGCTTTAAGTATATAAATTATTTTATTGTTTAACTACTATTTAAATGCATTATATTACTGGTCATAGTATAATTGAATAGTTTCTATAGTTTTTTCCGTGACATTTTGAGTATCACACCAATATTTAATTTGTTCTTTTAATCCATTTAATCGATTATTCCATTCAAAATCTTTGGATTTATCTAATATTAAAAATCCTGTTTTATATAATTTTCAATATATTCAAATATTTTATTAATGAATTTTTTATATATTTATTAATACTATTTAAACGCATTATCGTATGTTATATAATAACAATAATGGGAGTTGCATATTATTTTAGCTATATTATTAAAAACCACAGCAATACTTTAAGAAAATTATCATCTAATCCTATTAAAGTAGATAATCTTTACTTGGATTGTAATTCTATTATTTATGATGCATTTTATAAAATGGATACAACTATTATAACTGAAGATATTTCATATTATATAATTTCTTGTGTTATCCAAACCATAAAGGAGTATATTAATTTACTTAAACCTACTAATAAGTTAATGATTGCTTTTGATGGAGTTGCGCCTGTTGCAAAATTAGAGCAACAACGCTCTAGAAGATTTAAGTCCATTTATCAGAATTCATTATCTCGTTCTATAAATAAAACGACGACACCTGACCCTTGGAATACTACAGCTATCACACCAGGAACTTTATTTATGAAATTGTTAGATGAGAGAATATCAAATTCATTTTCCAACCCATCTACATTTAATTTAAATGAAATTATTGTTTCTGGAACTAATGTATGTGGTGAAGGTGAGCATAAAATTTTCCAATATATTAGAGACAATCCAAATGAAGATAAAAATCTAAACACGATTATTTATGGTTTAGATGCTGACCTTATTATGCTTTCAATTAATCATTTACCAATCACACCAAATATTTATTTATTCAGAGAAACACCAGAATTTATTAAATCAATTAATGCAGAATTAGAGCCTAATGAGTTGTATGTTTTAGACATTCCTGAACTAGCTAAAGTTATAACATTGGACATGAATAATGGTGAAGAATTATCAAGCGAACAACAAAAAAACCGCATTTATGATTACATATTTTTATGCTTCTTTTTGGGAAATGATTTCATGCCACATTTTCCAGCAGTAAATATTAGAACAGGTGGTGTCGATAAAATGTTGCAAGCTTATAAGGCTACAATTGGAAATACAAACGAGAATTTGACTGATGGTAAAATTATATATTGGAAAAATGTAAGAAAATTGATAGAATTCTTAGCTAAAAACGAGCACAATTTTTTAAAACAAGAACATAAAATACGTGACCGTAAAGAAAAGCATAGATTGCCTGATATAACACCAAAGAATAAACTAGATAATTTTGTAAATATTCCAACTTATGAACGCTCTGTAGAAAAATTTATTAATCCTTATAAAGATAATTGGCAACAAAGATATTATAAAACATTATTTGAAATCGAAATAAAAGACGAAAGACGTAAGCAAATAAGTACAAATTATTTGGAAGGACTAGAATGGACAATGAAATATTATACAACCGGTTGTCCTGATTGGAGATGGTGTTATAATTATAATTACCCTCCACTTTTAGAAGACCTTATACATTTTATCCCATTTTTTAATACAGAATTCATCGAAAATAAGATGGAAAATCCTGTAACAGATTTGGTTCAATTGTGCTATGTATTACCCAAGCAAAGTCTGCAATTTTTACCAGAGAAACTTTATAAGGCATTAATTAGAGAGAAATTGGATTTATATAGAACAGACTGTGAGTTTTCATGGGCTTATTGTAAATATTTTTGGGAATGTCATCCAAATTTGCCACATATAGATGTAAATGAATTAGTAGAATTTGTCAAGAATAATAAGTAAGAAATAGTTTACAAGATATAAGTAAAGAATTACATGATAAAGCTTTATTATTTACACATTTACTATGCTTCGCTGAAACGCCGATTTTATAATAAAATTGAAATATAAATAATAAAAAAATAGTATTTATATTTTAAGATGAGTTCAGTTACCGAAGAAATACAACAATTACAATTAAGAATATTAGAATTGGAAAAACAAAAAAAAGAAAAAGATGAAAGTAATAAAAAAACATCAATAGACCATAATTTTAAGGTCATAAATGATATATTAACTGAAAAGAAAACTGCGATTAATAATAATAGATATTCTAAATCAGTTCCATTAGCAAGATATTATGACCAAGAACTTGTTACACATTTAGAAGCAATTTATAATATTCTACAAATTGTAGATGAAAGATTAAAAAAATTAGAAGAAAAATAACTTAAAGACAATCCAATATTGTATATTAAGTAATAATGATAATAAATGAGGTTACTTCCAATCTTTTAAAGATTGTTTAGCAGTGTTTCGTGAGACCCAAAGTCAAACAAAGCGTGACACAAATGCTACTCATTTCGTCCTCCACCTGTAAATTAATAATTAAACAGGGTATGAAGTTGGACCATCGTGAGGTGAAATTCCTCACTATTGATTTTACACTTTTTACAAATTAAGTAAAGCACTGAATAATAGAATCCCAAAAATAAGTGAATATGTGGCTTATTGAAAATCGGCGTTTGAAATGTAAAAAGGTGTAAAAGTTAAATTATATCTATCTATATCGTTTAATTTAGTTCTATGACTTAAAAATTCAAAATACTTTTTAGAAAGCTGGTATTGTTGGGGTTTTTTATCTTTTAGAACTTCGAGACGGACTTTCATAATCATTCCGACCTGCCAGATTCTTTTATGAGAATATTTTTTATGTTTATATAATTTTTCAAGTTTTGAAATAGTTTTTTTAACGTCATCAGTAGTAGTATATTTAATATGAATTGTATCTCTTGGATTTTTATCAATATAAACATCAAAAGATTTCTTTGGATTATTTGGGTTATATAAAAATTGTTTTTTGGTTTTAGTTTTATTGGATTTTCTGTTCTTTCGAGTTTTCATAATATAATAAAATATTTTATTAAGCGAATATAATATTTTTTAAGTATATTAAATATATACTTAAAAAACCAATTTACACCCTTGAAGATTTTAGAACTTGTAAAAATGGTACAAATTATATTAATATTTTACCTTTTATTACAAATAAAGGTTCTGTGTTTTTTCTACAAGGTAAAAAATATTCTATATTTTTATTTATTTCTTCAAAATATAAAATACCTTTATAATCGTTAAGATTTGGTTCTTCTTGTTTTATATATTTATCAAAAATTTGTTTTAATTCAGTAATAAAGTGGCATAAATTTTCGTTGTACAAATTTATAGTTGTGTTATTTGTAGATTGAAAATTTTTTAATTTGTTAACAATTTGCAAAACAATTTCAAGTCTTTCCATTTTATTGTAAAACATTTATATATACTATATTATTTAATTTTTAATTAGTTTTGTATCATTTTTACAAGTTCTAAAATCTTCAAGGGTGTAAAGAGATATTATTTATTCATTTTTCTAGACCAAAAATAGGCAATTAATGCAAGTATTGTATAGCATCTAAGTGATATTTTATTTTCTTTAAGTAGAAAAATTATATTATTTAATACGCTATTTAAAGCCAGAGATACTACATAATGAAGGGAAATTCTTGAAATTCTTGAAAATTCGTGAAAAATAATTCCCTACACATGAAGAGAAAATAGTTAAATATTTTTAGGGAAAGTTTTTTTGAATTTTTTTTTTAGACATTTTTCATGTCCATTTTAAGAAAGTATAGGTATTTACCCCGAAATTATTTAAGTTGTTACCATAATCAAAAATTAGCATCTCATTACCAAAAAAATAATTTTCAAAACGTGACGATAAATTTAAAAAGCAAAATTTGGACATTTTTATATTTGTCCATCCTTTGGCAATATTTGGCAATATTTTCCATCGCAAAAATCGCAAATAAATGTCCAAAAAAAATACAGTTTAATTTTAATACATATTTGTTGTTAATTTTATTTATAATGTTGAATAATTTGTTACTGTTGCGATTTTTTCCATTGCGATTGCCGACATTTCAATCTGTTTGCGACAAATCGCAAAGACCATATTATCTGCATCATATATCTAGTATATTTATTTGCATATTTCTGCAAATATAAAACGCTCAGTGTGGTCTTTAAGTAGTTTATTAATTATATATTATTAAATATTCTAATACTTAAATATAAAATATAAATATTATTTAGGCAATAATGGAAATCGCAAAAAACGCAAAATCTAATTTTTTTGAATGTGAAAAATGTAATTATATAACACAGAATAGATATGATTTTAAAAAACATTGTCAAACTTTAAAACATAAACAAGAAATTGTCATTGACGATTTTTCTATGGAGATGGAAAAAACTCAAACTAAAAAATATATATGCACCAATTGTAACAAAACTTATAAAGATAATTCTGGATTATGGAAACACAAAAAAATATGTAATGAAATAAATGAAGAACTTATTTCAACTACTAATGCTCAAAATCTATCAAATCAAATTACACCAGAATTAATATTAAGTGTATTAGAACAAAATAAAGAATTAACTAATTTAGTTGTAGAACAACACAAAGCAATAGTAGAACTATCAAAAAATGGTCAAGCTAGCATTGCTAATAATAATAACAATAATAATATTAATAGTCATAATAAAACTTTTAACCTACAATTCTTCTTAAATGAAACTTGCAAAGATGCTATGAATATTACTGATTTTGTAGATTCTCTCAAACTTCAATTATCAGATTTAGAAAATGTAGGAAAAGTTGGCTTTGTTGAAGGTATATCCAGTATTATTGTTAAGAATTTAAAAGCATTAGATGTTCATAAAAGACCTGTTCATTGTGCAGATAAAAAACGCGAGGTTATTTATATTAAAGACGAAGATAAATGGCAAAGAGAAGATGAAGATAAAAATAAAATGCGCAAGGTTATTAAAAGAGTTGCTTTTAAAAATCAAAGACTACTAACCAAATATAAGGAAGAACACCCTGGATGCAATTATAGTGAATCCAAATATTCTGACCAATATAGCAAAATTATTATTGAAGCTATGGGAGGTGTTGGAGATAATGATGCTGAAAAAGAAGATAAAATTATTCAAAAAATAGCCAAAGAAGTAGTTATAGACAAAAAATTTGAATGTATTGAATAATTTAGAAGTGATTTGAATTTAAATTTTCAAATTATTATAATTTGAATCTTTATGTCAAAACAAGTTATTAGTGAAATAGCTAATCGTGATGCTTTTTTTCTTTTATTGCAAAATAATCCTGGACTTATTGTTATTAAATTAGGATCAACTTGGTGCGGACCATGTAAGCTAATTGAAAAATCTGTTCATGGTTTTTTTGCATCATCACCCCCTGAGGTAGTTTGTGCTGATATTGATGTCGATAAATCGTTTGATTTTTATTCATTCTTAAAATCTAAGAAGATGGTAAATGGTATACCAGTTTTATTATGTTATAAGAAAGGTAATATTACTTATATCCCTGATGATATTATTACGGGAGCTGACCCACAAGGATTACATCAATTTTTTATAAGATGTGGTAAACATTTAATGGACGCATTAACAATGTATCCTGTTAAGAAATAAAATTATTTATATTTAAAATTGAAATAAGTAATTGTAAACATAATTATTATATAATAATTAAATAAATGGAAAATAATTCTGAAAAAGGTAAAATTATTTTTATTGAAGATGATTTAACTCTTACACAAATAAGAGAAGATAAATCATACGTTAATAAACTTAATAGTCTTATTGTGCAGGGAATTAAAACAAAAGGATATATCACATTATTATCCTTAATTAATGTGGTTCATTATATTTGTCCAGAGTTAAAAAATTATTGTGATGATAACAAAGATAAATTTAAAATCACTTCAGTTAAAGATAAAGGATTAATTGGTAAAATAATTGAGTTTTATTTATTCGGAAATTTACCAAATAGTAATTCTTGTCCCGATACTTCTTATGGTGACATTAAAGCTACACATTTTAAATCATGTAAAGTAAATAATAAAGCATTCAATGCTAAAGAACGATTGACCTTAACAAATTTTGGTGACCCAAATAAGGAACAAAATATCGCACTTATTTCAGATAAAAATTGTATTCAAGAAACAAAATTTTATGAGAAAATTCATAATGGTATTGTTTTAGTATTACAACATGATGATGAAATTTATGATACAATTGAAAGCGTTTATAAGAAAAAAATCGTTGCAATTGTGCATTATAATTTGGATGAAATTTTTGAACAAAATGTAGATATTAAAAATGTATTTCAAGAAGACTTCGACAAAATTAAAAAATGTATTATCGAAAAAAACGTAACGCAAAGTGGTCAGAAATATTTACATATTCATAAACACGGTTGTAAAGATGACATCACGAGAGCATTTGGATTTACAAATAAATTTCTTACCAAGTTAGTTTCAATAAAGTTAGGCATCCCAATAACAACTAAAGGTCGAAGCGAATATATCGAATTTTAATGTTAATACTTTATAATAATAGTCTCAGCTAATTTACAATATTCTCCACTTATATCTATACCTATATATCGTCTATTATTTTTTTTTGCCATTTTACATGTTGTTCCTGAACCTGAAAATGGGTCTAAAACAATATCACCTTCATTACTCCAACTCAAAATATGGTCTTCTGCTAATTTTTCCGGAAATATTGCAGGATGTTCGTGGCTTTCTTTATCACTTGAATTAAAACCCTTTCCAATATTGTAGTGCCAAATATTATTTCTAGGTGAGAAATCTGGCACAGGTTTAATATCAGTAGTTTCCTGTAATTCTCCGTTTTTTAATCTATTTGTATTTTTACCCCAATTAGTATGACCTGCCCATTTATTTGGCTTATCACAAATGAGATTTGCTGTTGCAATTTTGCATTTACAAAATACAAACATATATTCAAATATCTGTGTATATCTATTACCTGCTCTTTTAGCAGGAAATGATGAAGTGTTCTTTTCATAAATCATTGTGTCATGTAATTTAAATCCGGCTTCCATAAATTTCAATGCTTGTTTAAAGGATGTGCCCGATTCACCTCCGTTTATAGTGGCATCTCCAACAATCCAAACTACAACACCTCCTTGTTTAGTTACTCGAAACAATTCTGTTATTATATTAGTTGCTGCAACATCATTAAAATTATAACCATTGTAATCTCGTATTTCATCATATGGTGGACTAGTAACAGTTAAATCTATACTGTTGGATGGTATATTTTTTAGGGCTTTTTCAGAATCTTCACAAATAATTTTATTAATATATTTATCAACAGTATCTGATTTATTTGTAGTATCAGTTAATTTTTCAATGATTAAATTTTCAGAATCAATTTCATCATCTTCAATAATTAAATTTATCTTCTTTCTTGTAGGTGATATTTTATCATTTATCATTTTAATTATTTCGCTCTTGGTTTTAGATTTGCAATTTTTTATACCCAGTTCATTACATTTAATTAATAATTCAGGTTTTGTTAAATTATTTAAATCATTACTATCTTCAGTTAAATTCATTTCTTTGATATTTGTATTTATATAAATAACAGACATATTAACTAATTCAATTTTTATTTTTAAATTATAAATTATGTAATAAAAAATTAAAATTGAATAAAAATAATAGTATAATTATTAAATTAACTAATACTTATATTAAAATGACTCACCAAGAAAGTGTAACCTTATATAATTCAATTGAAAATTCTAGTGGTTTAATATCAATTCCTTCAGAAAAAAAATATATTATGAGTTATTGTTGTATAACAGAAAAATGGTGTTTTCAGCATACAGGAGTAGCTGCTATAAGAGAATATGATAAAAATATTAATAATTGTTGCATATGTTTAGATTGTTGTACATGGTGTTTAGAATTTCAAACGAATAAATATTCAATATGTAAAAACCAGTCGATTTGTTATTTATGTTGTTGCTCAATTTATTTTATATAGAGTAAAAAATTTTATTATAATAATATAATATATGAAATTAGGTAATCTACAAAATTTATTTATACTTTTTTTTATTCTAATTGTATTAGGGTTTTTATACAGAAGATTTGAAGACAAACGAATGAGTGAAGAAAATAAGGATAATTATGAAGCTGTTCAAACATATCTTCTTGACGATGTAACTTTAGGTAAGAGTAAAAAGCCAATTTTATGGATTCATATTCCTTATGAATATAACTCAAGAAAATGGTTAAGTTTTGGTTCAAGAAGTTCATTTGATTTAAACCAACCATATTTATATTTAACAGTAAAAAGTATTATTAAACATTGTGGTGATTCATTTACAATATGTATTTATGACGATAATTCGTTTAAAAAATTACTACCTGGATGGAGTATTGACATGACAAGATTGTCTGACCCAATTCTCTCTAATATGAGAACATTAGGAATGATGAAATTACTCTACGTATATGGTGGTATTCATTGTCCTATTTCATTTTTATGTATGAAAGATTTAAATAGCTTATATGCAAAGGGAACAAGAGGAAACAAAATGTTTGTTTGTGAAACTATTGACAGAAATTCAACCTCAATAAGTAATAATTTTTATCCAAGTATTTCATTTTGTGGGGCACCAAAAGAATGTGAAACTGTAGCTGAATTATGTAATTATATCCAAATGGTTTCATCTAATGACCACACTGCAGAATCAAAATTTTTAGGACAATTTGATAGATGGTGTATGAAGCGAGTACAAGAAAGAAAAATTAATTTAATCGATGGACATGAAATAGGAACAAAAACTATTGATGACACACAAATAATATTAGATGATTTAATGTCTAATAATTATTTAGATATATATAAAGGAACAAATGGTATTTTGATTCCATCAAATGAATTACTGAGTCGTTTACAATATGGATGGTTTATAAGAAGTTCACCTAGACAGGTCTTAGAATCAGATACTATTATTGGTAATTATTTACTTCTCTCTGTTGGTCCAGAAGATAAACAAGGAATTTTGGAACCATTAGAAGTTGACACGAAATCTTGGGTTGGATTTTGGAAAATTCCTAGTGGCGCACCATATTATGGTCTCAAGCCGAATTTATTAGGTGATAATTTGAATAAAATACCATATCCAGGTAGATAATTTATAAATATTTATTGACAATTTTACCATTCCTATCATAAACCCATATCTCGTAATTATATCCTAATTGTTTAGCTGCTTCTTGTTTTACACCTTTGCACATTTACACCATTTCGCATTTCAAATGCGCAATTACCTTCACTCATTTACGCCCCTAAAAGGGGCGTTTTAATTGAGAAAAGGTGTAAAACGCCGACTTAACAACGAAAAAAATAATACAAAAATGCAAAAATTTGATTAATATATTTAATAAATCAATTTAAAAACAACTACATAATAAGAGTATACAATGAGCTCATTTACAGAAAACGTCACCGATTGTTTAGTATTTAAATTTGAAGAAGTAGAGTGTGGAACAGGAAATTTGGACAATACTATGTATATTATTTATGATAAAAAGAATCATAATTATTTAATCAGAGGTAGACGAAGATGGTCACTTAGAGAGCAATCTTGCACATATTCTTATGAATGTGAATACGCGAGTGATTTGGCTGATTTTATTCAGTATCTAGTTTGTTCTGATAATAAAGTAAATGAAATTCTATATAATTATGACAATTTTCCAGAAAATCCAGATGAAATAACTTTTGATTTTTTGAATGAAAACGACCATTCTGATTATGAGATTTCTGGATATAATAATAAAATGTTGAAGCGAAGAAGACTTCTTAGAAATCTAAGAATGTTAAGAAATGTTTTTAACCATTATTAGTAAATTTTCTAAGTTTATGATTGCAGAAATAGAAAAAAATTAATTAGTTTAGAATATAATAATTAAATTACTTATTATATTATAATTATGAATGATTCTATGTCAATTCTTTTAGCAACAACGATTTTAGCGTTAGGTGGTTTAGGTTTGTATATGTATAAATCTTCGGATGACAATAAAAAAGAAAAGAATACTGATGAAGAATATGATGAAGGTAGTCTTTTTGGTGGAAATTTTTGGGGGTCAAAAGAACAAGACGACGATAAATTAGATGAAGATTATGATGAAGATTATGATGATGATGATGATGAAGATTTTAAACCTCGTAAAAAAAATGCTACAAAAACTCAAAAAAATAAAAAGTCTACAGGTTCATCTAAACGTAGATATTAATAATAAATATAATACACAATATCATAAGTAGATTTATCATATTTAATTTCAGACGTATATTTAATTTTATTAAAATTACATATTTGTCGTAAAATTGTCGTAAAGCTATTATGAGTAAGTTTTCGTTCAAGATATTTTCTTTTAGATAAATGATAATAAGACGCGGAATTAGTTAAAAATTTAGATATATCTTCACTATAAACTCCTTTTTTAAACGCTTCTATATTAAATGTATAATGCTTTTCGTTTTTTAAACATATATTATTCAATAACTCAAAAAATAAATTATTTGGTATTTGGTTTTTAAATATTTGAGTAGACATATATTAGATATTTATAAAAAATTAGGTTTAAATATTATTTAATCTCTTAATATATTGGTAAGATTATTTGTAAATAAAGCTAATTCAATTTCATCTTCATGAATATTATGAAAAATAGTTATATACTTGCATAAATAAGGTATAATTTTATATTTTTGGTCTTCACTTAAAATATTAGTAGTTTTAATAAATATAAAATAATTATCAAGAATATCCATAACCGAATAACCTTTTTCATAAAGTTCATAAATAATTTGTATAGCTGACTGAAGTTGTAAACTAAGGATTTTATTTGTATACTCTTCAAATGTTAAAAAACTTATATTGGTGCATAATTGTGTAGCTAAATTAAGTGTTATTCTTTTATTAAGTAACTTAAATTTTTCCATATAGTTGATTAAAATTTTAACAGTATTATTTGAAATATTTACAATAAAATTTTCAGCGTCTTGGTCTATTTCAATATTTTCGTTTTGTTTTATATTATTGATTATTTTTATAAGATTATCTTTTTGTAGTGGTTTAATTTTAATAATGGTTAAACGTGATTGTAAACTCTCAATAACTTTTTGATTATTACTACATGATGAAACAAAATTAACATTATGACTAAATTTATCTATGCAATTACGAAAAACTTGTTGACTTTGTTCATTTATGAAGTCAATATCATCTAAAACCACAAACTTTTTCTTACCTTTTATGTTAGAACAAGTTTGACAAAAAGTTTTAACATCAGTTCTATAGTAATTAATACCTTGTTCTTTAAGACTGTTGATATATAAAACATTTTCTTCATAATCTTTTGGAGAGAACCCTGAATAATATTCCCTTATAAGAGCATTTAAAATAGATGTTTTACCAGAAGTCATATCACCAATTAATAGTATATTAAGGTCATCAATTAAGATAAGCATTTTAAGCATTTTAATTACCTGATTATCATCCCCAAAATCTTTAAAATAAAGTGGTTGATATTTATTAATGAATAATTTATCTGTCATAATTATTATACGTAAATACTTATTTAAGTATATCTTTGAATATAATATTAAATGTCCGAAAATTTTTATAATATTTTAGGTGTAAGTGAAAATGCTACAAAGGATGAAATTAAGAAAGCTTATAGAAGTTTACAAATGAAATATCATCCGGATAAAAATCATGGAAGTCAAGAATGTATAACCATGACTCAAAAAATTAATGAGGCATATGAAACATTAAGTGATGAGGAAAAAAAACAGCAATACGATATGACAAGAAATAATCCGTTTATGAGAATGGATAGTCATGGGCCACATAATATGGATGTTCCATTAAATGATATATTTAATATGATGTTTGGTGGTGGTCCATTTGGAATGCCGGGAATGCCAGGAATGTCAGGAATGCCTCCAGGTGGAAAAATACATATATTTCATGGGGGTCCTATGAATATGCAACAAGCTATGAATAAGCCTATACCTATAATGAAATCTTTACAAATTACAATGGAACATGTCTTCAATGGAGCATCTTTGCCATTAGAAATAGAGAGATGGATATTACAAAATGGTACAAAGGTTTTTGAAAAAGAAACAATTTATATAGATATTCCTCAAGGCATAGATGAAAATGAGATGATTATTTTAAGGGATAGAGGTAATATAATATCAGACCAAGTTAAAGGAGATATTAAAATAAATATTTTAATCCAAAATAATACAGCATTTAAACGTTCAGGATTAGATTTAATTTTAGATAAGACAATCAATCTCAAAGAAGCTTTATGTGGATTTTCATTTGAATTAAATTATATAAATGGTAAAAGCTATACATTAAATAATAATAAAGGTAGTATAGTTCCGTCAGAATATAAAAAGATGTATCCAGGAATGGGTTTAAAACGAGGTGAGCATAAAGGAAATATGATTATCATTTTTCATGTGGATTTTCCAGTAATTTTGTCGACCGAACAAATTGATAAATTAATTACAATTCTTTAATCAATATTTAAGTATGTAAATTATTTTACATTTTATATTTAAAACAATTTAAAGACAATTATTTAGATTAATATAGTGGGATTGGGAACTCCTACTATTTTGGTTTAGCATCTGTTAGATATACAATTCTATGTATTATGTGCGCATATTGTGTATCTATTAGGGGAATTCCCAGATGAGCTCTGTTTTCAGTCAGAGTAATTTGCCTTTAAAAATTTTGTGCATCAGTTTTTTATTTTTATTTTAGTAGTTTTTATAAGGTATTGCATCCTCCGTAAAATGTTTGAGTTGGTCTCGCATGAATTTATTTTAAATAAATTTTGGAGTTTGAGCGCCTTTTTAGTGTATTGTATTGTATTGTATTTAGTTGTTCCTCTATAAAATTTTTTATAAAATTTGGCAAATTATTAAGTGTAAATAACCACCAAAATTAGTTATATATTTTTATTGTGTTATATTTTGATATGATTTAAGAATATTATTCCCTTCCCTTTCCTGCTACTCTGCTTGGTAGAATGCCTGTCTAAGACTCGGGTTCCTAAGGCTCGCCTGCTTTACGATTCCCGATGTCCGTATATCTACTTTTAGAAAAGTAGAGCCAAATAAAGCTTCTAGGGCCATAGTGGTGAGGCACCAGTCTTGTAAACTGGAGATAATGAGTTCGAGTCTCATTGGAAGCATTTAATAATTAAATATTTAGAATACTTAATTATTTAATTTTTTGCTCTACTTTTTATAAAAGTGGATATATATAAATGGCAGGTAAATCAAGAGTTATGAGATTAAAACAATCAATTGTTAATAATATTGATGCACATACATTTTCAGGACCAATGAAAATGGGCACAGCACCAAGCATTGGAGTTACCAGAAATTATTGGTATAATTATGTTACCCAATGTAATACTAATCCAAACGCAGTGAAAAAAAGTTATGCTAACATGGTTTTCTTAAATATTAATCCAGCTCAAACTCCAGTAAGTGCCGGTTTTAGACCAACTACAAACTATAATTACTCTTATAACCCACCTCCAGGAGTAGCATTCTATGATGCTAACGCAAAATATGACAATCATTATTATAGACCATATAACCCTCCAGTCATACCAAATAACCAAGCAATACCTATATCTAGACATATGACAGGATTCGTTTCAAAATAATTTACCGTCTGTTGAAATCGTCTTCAATCAAATTATTAAAATAATAATATAATTTTTAATATTATTATTTTTTCTTATTTTTACAGAATACAATTATTAGAAATACACCATCAATAATATTTTTAATATATTTTTGTATTAGCTTTATTGAAGACCTAAATCATTTACTAATTATACTTCACTTGGAACCGGAAGAGGAAGAGAAAGAGGAAGAGGAAGAGGAAGAGAAAGAGGAAGAGGACAAGGTATAAACCCATTTGGGTTATGTGTATAATTACTGTATTGTCCAAGAGTCTTGTAACAAGGGAAACAATTATTGGTACCATTACAAATAGTTGCTAAACGGTTTTTCGCTCGACGATTGGAAGTCGAAGAAGCACCTACACCTCCTGTACCTGGTTTAAATTTATTATACAAATAAGTAGAACTATTACACGTAATTCCACCACCGGGATTCATTTTTGTGCTGCGACGGCCGCCTACACCAACATTTTTCTTATATAAAAATCCGGGAAAATTTGTTTGGCTTCCATACCAAAATTGTCCATTTGAAGGTCCTGAACCAAAGGCTGACATTTATATATACTAAATAAATAATTTAAATAATTAAATTTAAAATATTATATGCAAGAAGTTGAATATACTCAATTAATAGATTTTTTAAATGCTAATACAAATAATATTGAAAATATTAAAGAACAATATTTGCTTCTTCTCTCGGAATTAACATCAACATCCTATCTAGAAACAAAAACTTTCTTAAAGAATATAGAGATAATTAATCAAATGGGTATAATTGTAATCGGAGTAATTACTGATACATCAAACAATAGTTTTGAAATAATTGCATCAGGAACTATTATTGTTGAACCTAAAATAATAAGAGGAGGTAAAAGTGTTGGACATATTGAAGATATTGTAGTAGCTAAACATATGAGAGGCAAAGGCATTAGTCAACAAATATTAAACATCTTAAAATTAATGGCTAGAGAGAATAATTGTTATAAAGTCATATTAGATTGCGATGATAAAGTAAAAAATATTTATATAAATAATGGTTTTAATATTAAAAGTATTCAAATGGCAGAATATTTTAATTAATTTTATTATAATAATCACCTTTCACTCTATAGAAAACATCTTCTGCTGTTGACATTTTTGATAATAATATTCTTATTATTATTATTATCAATAAATAAGTATCAATTTTTATTATTATAGTTTTATTCTTTTATTTTTCTTGTAATCTTTTCGCTCTTCTTTGTTCATTATATTCGTCTCTTTTTTGTTTTTTGAGTTGTTCTTTTTCTTCTTCAATTTGTTTTTGTTTTTCCTGCCATTCTGGAGTTTGTTCTAATAATGCTTGTTGTTTTAATTTTTCTTCTTTTAATTCGGCTGTTTTAAGTTTTCTCTTTTCCTTCAAAATTTCTTTATTTTGTTCTACCCAATTTTTTTGCCATTCTTGATGTTTTTCTTTATTTTTTTCTCTATATTCTTTAGTTTTTTCATAAATTTCTTCTTTATGTTCAGCTCGATATTTTTTCATTTGTTCCGAAATTATTTCTTTATGGTCCTCCTTGTATTTTTTTGTTTGTTCTTTAAGTAATTCCTTATTTTCATCTCTATATTTTTGAGTTATTTGTTTTTTGAGCACATTCCTATCCTCTTCTGAAATATATGCTTTTAATGAATTTAAATTTGCGCCATGTTCGTCAATCAATTCTTGTTCTCTTATTCTTGCTTCTAACTTTGTTTTTCCAATAAATTTTTCAATTTCAACCATTTCCCATTCGTCCCATCCACCAGTTTGTCTAATAATTTCATAATGTTTCAGATGATAATGTTTATCATTTTCTGTTATTGTGTTTCTAATATGACTTCTTTTTCTTTCACAAAAATTTATAGTATGTCCGATATAACAGGATTTTAGTTCTGAATTTTTAGAAGCAATTTTATACATAATAAATGTGCATTTATCCTCGGAGTTGTCTTTCGTATATTCATCTTCCATTCTATACATCTTTATATAATTTGTCTTTAGATTGTTTATAATATAAAGATATCAATTTTTTTAAGAAATCTTTCTAGTAGGAATATCACTTGCAACAAGATAAATAGAATTCTCAGTGATAATGATATATTCAGTTGCTGACTTGTAAAACTTTTGAATACTACTCGTATACTCATCTTCTGATTTAACTAATAGCTTCTCTCCATTATCTCTAGCACCGACAAGAGCCTTCTTATCTAAAGAAGGAGTCCAATAATCTAACATAATAGGTTTATCTTCAACGATAGATAATTTTGCAGCATGTTTAAGAGTAACCTCAGAAGGTAATCTATAATTAAAGGGTGCGGCAACAACACCATCAGTCTTAGGAGTTGATTTCTGTTCAGACATATTATATTATAAAATAATTTAAGTCTTTAAATACTTATATATTAAAAGTATTTTAATTTAAATATTTAAAAAATATAAATAATATAATAAATGAAATCTCTTGCAAACAAAGAAATTAATTATTCATTACATAATAGTGAAAATTATAAAAAAGAGTTAGAGTCTGAAATTTCGGATGTAGTAGAAAAAATATCGCAATTATTTGTAGATTATTTTAAATTCATAACTGATAATATTAAATTAAAAAACACAAATTTCTCTCGATTTATAATAACAAGAGGTTTAGACACAATAACAAATGTTTTAAATTTCATATTACTTTATACCAAAAACTTGGATGTAATGTATTTTCATTGTCAAAAGGCATTCTATTTTTATGTAGAATTTGTAGGTCAAATTTCCGAAGATGATAAGATGTTTCTACAATTGAGTTCAAGAGATGCATCAACTTATGTGTATAAAAAAACAATTTTTGATATAAATGTTGAACTTAAAAAAAAAAATGAGGAAGTATCTGATTATACTCGTTTAAAATTAGATATAGTAAATATATATATAGAGCTTTATAAAACATTATTACTTAAAATAATTAATGATGATTTTACGAATGCACAAAACTTTGAAAAAATAGAATTTATATATAAAAAATTAAATACTTTTAATAATAAATCAAAAATAAAGTTTCTAAACGGCATAATTGAAAAACTGTATTACAGTATTGATAATTGTGAATATTTTTTGAATATATGTGTTTTATTGGTAAAAAAATTTATAAAAAATCAAGATATTTTAAATAATTGTTCAAATCATTTTTTATCAGAGAATTTTAAGGATAAATTAGAAGAATCACCAGACAAATTTATAACATGGTTTATGACGTAAATTCAACAATAACATTTTTTCTGCGAACTTTCTTGGTTTTATCTTTAAGAGTAAAGTTGGCGGCTTCATCGCCAATATTATATTTTTGACAAATATTTTTATATTCATTGTTAAGAACAATTTTTAAGAAATCATAAATAATAATAAGGACGTTTTCATCACATTTTCCGACAATTAAAACACTACCAGTTCTGAAAATCATGAATGATACTGCATTTATATTAGTATAAAGGTCTTTATTTTCTTCAGAAATTTGACAACCATTTTGTGCATCTACATCTGAGTTATAATAAAATTTACATTGTATTCCAGGATAAGAACATGGGTCGTAAATTGCTTGAATATTATATTTAAATTTCAATATATCAAATAATACTTCGCGATTGATAAAGAAGCCACAATTGAAGTTAGAATTAATAAGCACAGTTTCTTCAGTGTCAGGTTTATAATCTAATGTAGAGTCAATAAAAGGCTGCAATGTTTTAACAATTTCCAATTTTATTAGCTGAAATGTCTTCTCATTTTGAATACCAGGTATTTCAAGTTTTCCAGTATTGAAAACTTTTACATGAAATTCCTTAAACATAGTATCTATCTTCATACGAAGAATTACGACAAAACAATTATAAAATGCACTCTTCTTCTTGCAGCGATAACTCAATATATCTTTTTTAGAAATTCCAATACTAATTTTTCGAATATCCTTAAATTTAATACGACCAGCAGGATTATCAATATGTGTTATAACATGCTCTTCAAAATATGGTTCATCTTTGATTTTATCTTGTATAAAATCTAATTCTTCTTTAAGAGTTGAGTTAAATTTTATTTGTTTTTTAATGACACCATTTATAGGTGTAGAATATAATATAGTAGGAATACTCCAAAATACAGATTTTAAGTCAATAATTTTATTTAAATATGCAATTTTAGTTTTAGTGCTGATATAGATATCAGTAGCTTTAGGAGCAAAATTTACAATATCCATAGTTAAATTAGCAGATATAAATTCTTCAGAATGATTGTTATCTAAATGCGAATATTCATCTCCATCTGATGATATATCATCTTCATTATATTCTGATGATATAAAATTTTCCCATTCTTGGTCAATATTCATTGTTATAGCCATACAGTATAAATGTGAAGTGTCTTTATATTCTTTATATTAATTTTATTTCAATTATTTTCTTTAATATATAATATAAAGAATGATAGCAACGAATCAATACGTCATCCATGAAAGAAGCCTTCCAATTCCTATTAAGCAAAACTTATCTACATCAATGAAAATAAACTCACCAAAAGGAGAATACAGTCTTAAGCAAAACTTTTTTGACCCCTCAAAAAGCTCTCCTCCAAATGAATTTATCATTAAACTTCATATGAGAATGAATAGATATTACATGGATAAGGATTACAGTCTTGAAATTAAATAATTAACATGAGTATTTATATTTTGATTTTGTGAATGCATTAAATTTTCAACAAAATCCAAAAACTTATTGTTAACATATTTAGGATACGTTTTAATAATATAATTTAGGAAGTCCTTTACTATATTCTTTTTATCAATATTATAGTTTATACTTATTGAGTGAATATAATTACTTATATTTTCTATTTTCTCTCTATCATTTTTTTTTTTGAGAATTTCTTCCCATACTTCATTATCAATAATGTTTAGCGATTCGTTTTCTAAATTTTGGTTTGACTGCATAAAATTTATCATACTTCTTATATCTGACTTATAAAGTTTTTGAATACATGAAAGAGTTTTTTGTGATAGATTTAGCTTTTCAGATATTGATATATTATTTAGGAATGTTATTATTTCTTCTTTTGGTAGTTGATTAAAACGCAAACGTATAAATTCATTTTGCAAACCTTCATCTATTTTGCTAATGTAATTACAAATTAAACAAAATCTTACATTACTCGTGTAATTTTGTAATAAGTATCTTAATGCTTGCTGAGCATTTTTCGTCATATAATCAACCTCATCTAATATAACAAATTTCATTCCATTATTAAATAATGGTTTTGAATTTACAAAAAAATTAATCTGATTTCTTATTATGTCAATACCTCTTTCATCTGATGCGTTTAAATGTATAATTAAGTCTTTATTATTTATACCAATTTTTAATTGGTATGCATTTATTAAATTTATAATAGTTGTTGTTTTACCCGTTCCAGGTGGACCATAAAATAATAAGTTTGGAAAATAAAATGTCTCGATAATATTCTTTAAGATTTGTTTATTTAAGGGGTCTAGCACAATATCATCAAATTTAGTTGGTCTATAGAGTTCTACATAAGGTATGCCACTACTTGTCATATATTAATTATATAATAAGGTTTTTATTTAATATATAATTAATCATAATTATCAAAATATAAATATTTTATTTACAATAAATCATTATTTTCTCTAGAATAATTAAATCTTAATGTATTTACGTCCTTAATTATTATTTTAGATACTTAATATTAATTTTAATATTAATATTAAAATTAAAAAATTGAAATTAAAATATTAAAGATATTTAATGAACAATACTAATATGTCTAATCCAACTAATTGTTCAAACGGTTATCTCGAGCTTATTATCGGACCTATGTTTTCTGGTAAGACATCGCGTTTGGTTGAAATATATAATCAATGTAAATTTTGTGATATTCCAGTTGCTGCAATTAATCACGATATTGATAATCGTTATCATGAAGAATTGCTATCAACACATGATAAAATAAAAATACCATGTATTAAAACAAATTTGTTAAAAAATATTTGGAAACAACATATTAAAGGATTATCTGATAGAACTGGCACATGTGAATCTAATGGAAATTGTTTAATTATTAGGTATTCTAAGGTTGTTTTAATTAATGAGGGTCAATTCTTTGATGATTTATTTGAGGTTGTTAGTGAAATGGTTAATAGTGGTAAACAAGTTTATGTTTGCGGATTAGATGGTGATTTTGAGAGAAACAAATTCGGACAAATATTAGATTTAATTCCTTTATGTGATAAAGTAACAAAATTGACATCTCTTTGTTCAAAATGTAAAAATGGAACTCCTGGAATATTTTCAATGAGACTAACTAATGAAAAGGAACAAACAGTTGTTGGTTCTGAAAATTATATTCCAGTATGTAGAGACTGTTATTCTTCAAAAACTCATAAGAAATAAATTTGAAATACGTTAAATATATAAAAAAACCATTTAAATTCAAAATTATACTTTAACTATAAACAAAATGTCCAAAAAAATAGAAGTTATAGATAATAATAATAATACAAATGTGCAAGTTGCAAAAAAACGCGGTAGAAAATCCAAAAAAGAAATCGAAGAAATCGAAGAAGCTAAAAAAAATATCAGCAAAATTGAGGAAAATATAGTTGTAAAAATAGAAGAAAATGAACAACAAGATAATCACCATAATATGAGTTGTGTGAAAGAAATAATTTATTCTGATAATGAACAACTAGATGAACTAGATAGTGATATTCAAATATGTCAGCATATATCATCAGAAAAACCAGTTCCAAAGAAGAGAGGACGTAAACCAAAAGGCGGCAAAATTGTACAACAAATTATTTCACAAAATAATCTCAAAGAAACTAAACCTAATGTCATCTTACATTTAAAATGCTCATTGAAAGATTTAAATTCAAGTAATTTATTTGCTTCTAATTTAGATGGTTATTCTTTTTCTAATTCAAGCAATTTACTTTTTGATAATATCAATAATGAAAATAACCCATTAAATGATATAATTAATGCATCATCTAAATCATCTGAAGATGAATCTGAACCTCACGCTAATGATGATACTGAAATTATTAAAAATAAAGATGGCGATATTAGAGAGATTTGGAAAAAATTAAAGATTCTTGAACATAATTTACACATTAATAATACTGATAATAAAAAATCTGCATGTTTTTGGGATACCTGCGAATTTGATAATCCACCAGTATATATTCCAAAACATTTTATGAATGATACTTATCAAGTATATGGTTGTTTTTGTAGTCCAGAATGCGCTGTAGCTCATTTAATGGAAGAAAATATTGATAGTTCTATTAAGTTTGAAAGATATCAGCTTATGAATCATATTTATTCTAAAGTTTATAATTATACCAAAAATATTAAACCTTCACCTAATCCGTATTATATGTTGGAAAAGTATTTGGGAAATCTAAATATACAAGAATTTCGTTCATTATTACGTAATGAACGATTATTTTTAGTTGTTGATAAACCTTTAACGCGTATTATGCCTGAACTTCATGAGGATAATGATGATTTTATCATTAACAATAAAATAATACCAACTAATAATATCAAATTAAGAAAAATGCAGAAGAAACAAACCAAAACTAATATATTAAGCGAACGTTTTGGACTAGCAACATAATTAAAATAATATAGTATTATTTACATACAATATTATTTTTTATTACTTTATAATATGAACAATGAAACTAATGAACAATTTAATGTATATTCTATTATAGAATATATCTCTGAAAATTTTATTGGATTACTTTTACTTATTTTTGCATTTTTTATTATTTATTTTGTTGATTATATAAATAATTTAAATACTATTATTATGTTTTCTCCGCAAATACCAGTTCCTGTTCCATTGATTCAATTTAAAACAAAATCTAAGAAATTTAAGAAACATTAATTTCATACAAACCATCTTTGTTTATTCCTGTAACACCAAATTCTGATTTATATCCTAATTTATTCGAAATTAATCTTACACCATTTTTTTCAAAATCATAAGACCAATGTGTGTGACCACTTACCCATGCAATCACATTATTTAATTTGAATTTATTTAGTGTGTCATCTGGCCATACAAAATATAGATTAGCAGTTCTATTTTCAGCCAAATATTTTGGGTGCGATGTTATATTATTATATAATTTTTTTAACTTCACCTTTATCAACTCTTTCACGATAATTTTTCATAGCCCCATCTAAATGTCCTCTCAATTGTTTATAAATGGCTTGGTTTACAGATGCAACTTTTTGTGGTGATTTTTTTTCAGTAATACCAAAATAGTCTCGAATCACAGCCATTTCATCAAATTTAAATTCTCCTAATTTCTCTCTAGTTTTTTCTTCTGTATAGTCTGTTTGTCTCATTACAATTTGAATTTTCCCATCTATTTGGTCAGTTTCAACTAAAGAAATATTGTCCATATATGAAATAGATAAATTATTTTTTAAATCATATTAAACGAATTGTTATATATTAAAATATCTAAGAATGCAAGAAACCAATCACATTCAATTATTTGATATCAAGCCTATTATGTCTCATGTTGAAAAAGTAATTCAACAAGGATTAAATAAATTACTTGTTAATTATATTGATAGACATGAAATGTTAGAAAAAACACATAAACAATTAATTCAACTACCATCTATCGCCCAAGAGATTAATAATAGAAAACTTCAAACTGAAATCACTAATACAGATTCAGAAACTGATATTGATAATTGTGGTAGTTATCATTTTAATAGTATTAAAGATATGACAGAGAATATTATTCGTGACCAATTTTTTGAATTAGAAAATAAGCTTAATAAAATGGGGGAAAAATATGATGCAATTATTCCTATTCTAGATAAATTATTGACTAAAATTACACATTTAAATGATGATATAAAAGAAATTCAAAATAATAAAATTGATTGTGAGCAAAAAATTTTTGCAAATAATGTTGAAAAATCTTCTCTTGTAATGACTAGTAAAAATGAAAATATTGAAATTCATATTCAAGAAACCGAAGAGCTTGAAGAGGAAGATATTTCTGATGATGATGGCGAAGAGGTTAACCCTTTATTAATAACGTGTTCAACTATTTCTTTGAAAGAAGCAGTAAAACCTCCGTCAATAGATATTAAAGAAGAAGATTATGATGAGGAAATTTCAGTTGAACAAGAACTTGGTATTGAACAAGAACTTGGTATTGAAGAAGTTCCTGTTGAAGAAAAGAAAGTAGAAGAGCAGGAGGAAGAGCAGGAGGAAGAGCAGGAGGAGGAGGAAGAGCAGGAGGAGGAGGAAGAGCAGGAGGAGGAGGAAGAGCAGGAGGAGGATGAAGAGCAGGAAGAAGAGGTAAAAGGTCAGGTTGAAGAGGAAAATGTAGAAGAATCTCCTCAAGAAGAGCAGGAAGAAGAGCAGGAAGAAGAGGAGGAAGAGCAGGAAGAAGGTCCTGTTGAAGAGGAAAATGTAGAAGAATCTCCTCAAGAAGAGGAAGAAGAAGCTAGTATTGAAACTGATACCAAGGAAGACGAAGCAAGTGTCGAAACTGAAACAAAAGAAGAAGTTGACGAAGACGAAGATGATGAGGAAGTATTCGAGATTGATATTGATGATAAAACTTATTGTACAAATAATGACGAAAATGGATTCATTTGGGAACTAAATGAAGAAGGAGAACAAGGAGATAAAGTTGGATATTTAAAAGATGGTGAACCATTCTTCTATGCAGATGAAAATTAAAATATAAATATATTATAAAATGATAAATTTATGCGCCCCAGCTATCATATATTTAATATTCTCAATTACTCAAATACTTATTGACACATTTAAGGGTCTTTATAATACTGCATTTATGAAAGTTATAGTAACAATAACAGTAACTTTATTATTAAATATATTATGTGAACAGGGTCTGAGCATTGTGTCTTGGATTATTGTATTTATACCATTTATCCTTATGACTGTAATTGTAAGTATGTTATTATATGTATTTGGATTAGATGCAGCAACCGGCACTCTTAATTATACATGTGATGGAACAACTTCTAAAATTGATTGTGGAAATAATATTACCATTGATGCTTTAGGAAATATAATTATTTATGACCCGGAATATAATTCAAGTGTAAATCCTGTTTATTATAACTCACCAAATATTATTGTTCCTAATCCAACTGCAAATGATAATCAACTTCCTAAAAATAATTATACAATAATTCCAAGAGGTTCTAGTAGTCCTGCATACCAAAGTTAGAGAGAAAATATTTATAAACCACTTAAATAGATATCATTATTCAATATATTAATAATGATATTTCATTATATTAAGTATTTGTATAATTTTTTTGATAGACAATTTCCAACTGAACATAAAATATTTACTAACCAGGTTACAAATTTATTTGTGAATGCATCATATAATTGTATTTACTATTTTAGTAAGTTTCAAATTTTTTATATGAACGCAAAAAACAATTTGAATTTATTTATTGAAATAAATCCTCTGCTTTCGAAAATAAGAGATGAAATTAATAATATTATATTTAAAAAAAATGAATCTAGATTTGTTATTCAATATGTAAATAATGGAACAACATATGATAAACCAATTGAAGAATTCGATTTTATAATTAATAGTTTACTAATTAAAGACACAATAATGAGAAGATTATTTTATAAAAAATATGAAATCGACAACAGTTTTTTAGAATCAAATATAAAATTTATCCTGATAGAATTTAAAATTGGAGAGAATACGTATAAGATTGATTTAAACCTAGACCATTTTAATTATTATTTGATTGGTAACAAATTTACAAAGGAATTCTTTATTTTTTATATCAAAAATCATTTGCATATACATAGCAAAATTAATAATAATGACGATTGTAATATTAAAATTATTGACCATGATGTTAATATCATTCAAGTAGATTTTACTGAGAAAAATGAAAGCATAATTCTAGATAAAACTTGTTATAGAATAGATATTACAAATCATCCAAATAATGAATAATAATATATATATTTTAAAACAATTTAAAAAAAAATTGAGATAATTAAATACGATATGTTATCCCATCATACAGATACAATGGAAACAGCAACCTCGACTTCAGAATCATACTTATTTCATAATTTATCAGATAAGTGGACTTTGTGGGCACATTTGCCTCATAATACGGATTGGAGTTTGAAGAGTTATATTCCTATTTCTACATTTAGCACAGTCGAAGAAACTATTGCAGTTACTGAATCTTTGCCACCACAACTTGTAGAGAATTGTATGTTATTTATCATGAAACAAGGTATCAGTCCTATGTGGGAAGACCCAAAAAATAGAGATGGTGGTTGTTTCTCTTATAAAGTTTTAAATAAAAATGTTCCTAAAGCTTGGTCTGAATTAACATATAGAGTTGTTGGTGGGACAATTAGCAGCGGATTACCATTTGTTAATAGTGTGACTGGGATAACTATTTCACCAAAGAAAAATTTCTGTATTATTAAGGTTTGGATGACAAATTGCAATCATCAAAATCCTGCTGTTGTAGATGATGTTAAAGGTTTGCAAGCACAAGGATGCTTATTTAAGAAACATACTCCTGAATTTTAAATGTTATATCTTTGGGAAATATATATAGCCAAAAACAATACTTTATTTTTATATTTGTCAAAAAATAAATATAAACACTTTTTTTTATTCATATTATTAATGGAAATACTTATTGATAATAAAAAGTATACAATAAATGAAAATGAATACAACAAAATTCAACACAAAGAGTATAACAATCTTAGATTGTATGATAATATAGGACTTCATGAAAGAATAATTGGATTTATTAAAAAATGCAAAGAAGTATATTCCATCGACAATCCAGATTTTATTTCTTGTAATACAGCGTATGGCGGGTTCATACCTATTAATGTATCAAATAATTTTAATCATATTTGTTTAATACATACTGAAGAACCCCATTTTAGTAATATAAATGAAAATATTAAAAAACAAAATATAAATAATATTGATTTTCATGATGATGGTATAAATATTAATAAAATAATTTATTCAGAAGAAGTAAATAATATAATTGAAAAACAATTAACTCATCAATCTATAATTTTGATAACAAAAGACAACAATTTTATAGTTAATAGTTTACAAAAATTTTGTCTCTCAGGAACAGACTACTACATATATGTATCAGAAAATTTAGTAGAAAAATTTACTAATATTTTTCAATACCATATTGGAGCTGAAATGAATGGTATCAAAATGCTTTACTTTGACAACTTAATTAATCTCTGTATCATGGTAAAAAATGCTGGACCTCAGTTTGAACAAATGCTAATTGATAATTTACATATTATTGACAGATGGACTATATTAGATACTGGAAGCACAGATGAAACAATAGACATAATTAATCGTGTGCTTGTTGGGAAAAAAGAAGGTCAATTATATCAAGAACCATTTATTAATTTTCGTGAAAGCAGAAATCGGCTACTCGATTTGGCAGCTATATCATGCAAATACAATATTATATTAGATGATACTTATCTGGTTAAAGGAAAATTGAGAGAATTTTTAACAGAAGTAAGGTCTGACCAATATTCAAATTCATTTACATTATATATTAAATCCGATGATACTATATATGGTTCTAATAGAATAATTCGTTCTGATTCTGGACTAAGATATATTCATACAATTCATGAAGTTATTACAGATAAAAATAATATAAATGTAGTTATTCCGGAAGAATGTGCATTTATTTTTGATAAACGTTTTGATTATATGGAAAAACGAACCATGGAGAGAAAACAATTAGATTTAAAATTGCTTTATGAAGAAGTAGAAGAAAACCCAAATGACCCCAGAGCTTATTACTATTTGGCACAAACATATAATTCATTAGAAGATTATGAGAATGCTTATAAATATTTTTTAAAACGCGCTGAATTCACTAATTCTGGGTTCATTCAGGAACGAGTAGACGCTTTATTTGAGGCTGCGCGAGTAGCTAATTTTAAACTTAATAAACCATGGTCTGAATGTGAAGAATTATATAATAGATGTTTTAAGGTTGATGATTCAAGACCCGAATCTTTATATTTTATTGGGACACATTATTACTTTGAAAATAATTATAAAATTGCATATGAATATTTTAAAAAAGCATTTGAAAAAGGATTTCCACTTCATTGTCAATATAGTTTAAAACCAACATTGAGTTATCATTTTTTACCCAAGTTATTGACAAAAATATGTTATGAAGTCGATGATTATGAATTAGGGTTAAAAGCATCTGAATTTTTTATTTTAAATAATAAACCAACTGATGATTGTTATGAAGAAGTCGTATCGTGGTATAAGATATTTCAAAAACTAACTATGTATACTGGAATTAAAATACCAAATGTGCCAGATAAACCAATTTTTTGTTTTGTAGCTGATGGTGGGTTTCAACCTTGGACTGGTTCTAATATTTTAACATCTGGAGTTGGTGGGTCAGAAACTTTTATTATTGAAATTGCGCGTTATATAAAAAAACAAGATAAATTTGATGTTTATGTTTTTTGTAATACACCAAATCAAGAAGATGAGAACTTTGAAGGAGTTAATTATAAACACTTAAATAAGTATTACGAGTTTATTAATACTAATTATGTTAAGCATTGTATTATAAGTAGATTTTCTGAATATATACCACTCACAATTAAAGGGTTTTCTGAAAATGTATATTTTATAATTCACGACTTAACACCTAGTGGGATTGTTATACCAATTGATAAAAAAATTAAAAACATTTTTTGTCTTACGGATTGGCACGTCCAGTATTTTACAAATATCTTTCCTCAATTAAAACCTATTTCTCTACCATTTCATTATGGAATTGATAATAGGTTTCAATGTGATGTGATGGATAAGAAAATAAATCATAAATTTATTTATTCATCATTTCCAAATCGTGGACTCTTACAACTTCTTCAAATGTGGCCAAAAATTTATAAAAAAGAACCTACAAGCACATTACATATTTATTCCGATGTTAATAATAAATGGTCGAATGATGTTGAACCTGAAAAAATGTCATCTATTAAGAAACTATTAAATGAATATTCTATTAATGAAAATGGATTAGGAATTTATTATCATGGCTGGGTTACTAAACAAGAATTGGCTGAAGCTTGGATTACAAGTGATATATGGTTTTATCCATGCACTTTTATGGAAACTTTTTGTCTAACAGCATTAGAAGCAGCATCTAGTAAAACATTTGTTGTAACAAATGACTTGGCCGCATTACAAAATACTGTTGGAAATAGAGGAGCTATTATTAAAGGTGACCCTACAACAGAAGAGTGGCAAGAAGAAGCGTTGAATAAATTATTTTACTATATGTCAGACAATAATAAAGTCGATAAACAAAATCTTATTGAAATGAATTATCAGTGGGCTAAATCTTTATCATGGGAAAATCAAGCTTTAAAATTACTTGCCAATTATATTTATCCTAATGATATATTTGAATATAAAGGAATGTATAATTGGACTAATGATTTACCTCAAGGAAGCAAAGATATATTTTTAAATATAATTTCATATTTTAATAATAATTATTATAAAGTTAAATTTGAAAAAAAAATTAATATACTTGAAATTGGAACTTACGCAGGAATATCTCTAATCGAACTGGTTAAATTAATTCCAAATTCATTTGGAACTGGCATATATTTGTGGACTAATTATAATGAGAATGAATTACTACAAGTTATTGATAATCTTAAAGTTAAAAATTCATTTTATAAAAATATTATTAATGCTGGACTAGCAAATAGAATAAAAGGAATTCAAATTAATTCTACCTCAGCATTATTCGAATTTATAAAAGATAATGTTTTTTTTGATTTTATTTATGTTGATGGTTCACATCTATTATTAGATTGTTATTCTGATTTAGTGTTGTCATGGCAAATTTTAGAAAAAGGAGGAATATTAGCAATTGATGATTATGTGTATAAAAAAGACGATAAAAATATATTAAACTCACCATATAATGCTGTCAATCATTTTTTAAAATTATATAAGGGACAATACAATATTTTATCTATTAGTTATCGTGTATTTTTGGAAAAAATATAATTTAAGTTTTCACTTAAACAATAACATATATTATTATTATTAATGGAACTAAATAATGATAATAATATATTTAAAGTTTTCAATTTTTATTGGCATCCAATAGAAGATATTAATAATAATCTATAATATTTCAAGTTCTCTTTTAGGTCAAAGTATCTGGCCTTGTGTTCCTTACTCAACAAGACACAATTGGTCCTAATAAAGATTGAAATCTATTCTTTATCAACTTATTTTTGTGATTTTCAGTGTTGCATATACTTCAGTAGTACCAGCTGGTAAATTTAATGCTACACCTCCACTCATTGACCCACCATAAACAGCGTAATGGTCTAATGAGAAAACAGTAATTCCAGTAATGGTAATAATACCACTTAATAGAGCGTCGTTCATTGTACCAGCAGTACCAGAAGAACTCCCAACCAGCTTAGAATTTCCACCTATAATAAGAGCGCCTAATCCTAATGTTTGATTATTCAACAAAAGTTTAGTAGACCAACTAGTCAAAGTTGCAGAAGTAGTATAACAAGCGTTCGCCTCAATTAGATAAGTCCCAGCAGTGGGGATAGTGAAAGTCCAATTTGGAGTTCCGCTTAACGTGATGCTTAATCCCGCTTCCGTTTTTGAATTAAACTGACGGGGTCTAGAAGTACCCGAAACAAAACTAATAGCAGAATTAGTACCAGCGGTTTGCGTTTCTTGAATAATCGCCATTGGTAAAGAAAAAGACGGAGTAGTCCAACTCAAAGCACTACCAGTTGAAGATAGAACTTGCCCCGCAGTTCCTACACTGTTTGCGGTATCTCTTATTGTTGTCATTTTAGCACTTCCTACAACATCCAATGGATAAGCAGGAGGAGCGGTTGTTCCTATACCGACATTTCCATTTCCAGCAAGACTGAATAAATCAGCACTTTCAGGAGCTGTCCCAAATTGAGACCGTATAGATAAAATACCATTTGATGGAATTCCGGGTTTAGTGTAAAAATTATAGTTTGATGGGGTATATGCAGCGCTTATACCTTCGCATTTTAATGTCAATACCCTTTGGGTTGCTTGCGTTCTATAATCTTGAAAACCGAAACTACCCTCTCCATATACATCTAATAAAGTTGAAGGTGTAGTTGTTCCTATACCGACATTACCATTAGTTGATAATAAAGTCATTTTTGCCGTTGCGGGTGACCCATTCCAAAATTGAATAGGAGCAACTCCAGAACCAACTCCAAAAGCTAAAGCACTTGAAAGCTGCCCAGTGTAATTTGGAGTGCTTAAACCCTGATGATTAGTGATATATGCTGTTTTATTGGCAGTTCTAACTGCTATACTGGAAGAGAACGCTCCTTGATTATTAAACCAACCAACAATTTCATTCGCAGTTCCACTGCCTTCAACTTGTAATTTATAAAGAGGTGTAGTTGTATTTATACCAACGCCAGTAGATGTAATTCTCATTCTTTCGGTTAATGTAATAGGAGCTCCCAACGTTCCTGTAGGATAAGTAGAAAAAGACATCTCATTTTTTAGAAGAGAAACTTGAGCGCCACCACCAGCACCACTTCCAATATTATCAGTATAAGTGCCACTAATTTGCTGAACGTTATTAATAAAGTTCCCTCCCCTTGTTATAGCAAGAGACCCTGCTCCAGACCCCGGGTTCATTAACATCCCATTAAATGTGCCACCCATTAAAAGATTACCACCACTAATATTAAGTTTTTCAGTAGGCGTTGTTGTTCCAATACCGACATTACCGCTTCCTAAAATCGTCATAGCATCTACTGCGGTCGCAACCGTTTTGGTCCTAAAATATATATTCGTGTTATTATCATTATAACTATTTTCAATATACAGATGGCCGTTAGACCGGTCATATTTAAATCTCCCTTGTGCGGCCGGTTCGCTTCCAATCAAAATTTCACCACTGTCAAAATTAGGCGGTCCAATTGGCACATTAGCACCACCATTCACTAACAGACCTGCTGTATTAGTAGCAGAACTGTAAATATGTAATCTGTTTTGAGGAGAACTTGTCCCAATACCAACATTACCAGCATTCGCTATTGTCATACGAGTAGAACCGCCATTATTAAAATTCATTAGTCCAAGAGCGTCCCCTGTTAGTGAATTTACAATACTAAATGTCTTATAAGATGGTGAGATAGAATTAAATGTTAAACCAGTATAACCTAATGTTAAATTAACTCCTTCAGTCCCAGATGTAGTTGTTTCAATTTTTAAAGGGAATAACCCCCCTACAATATTAAGTTTATTAGTAGGCGTTGTTGTTCCAATACCAACATTACCACCGTTTGTTATAGTCATTTTAATATCGGCACTTGATAGTTGAGAACCATCTACGGCATTCCTTGTTTGAAAAACAAGGTCGGCGGCACCATATCCACCACCGACACCAGCACCTACAAACTTTGCCCCAATTCCTGCACGACTGTAGGATGTATTAGGGTTTCCACCGAATGTTATACCAAGGTAATCACCTGAATTAACACTTGAAGCCGAAGACGAATTTAACCTTATACCTGTGTTTTGAAGTTCGCCACTCGCATTAACACCTGATTTAACTATAGCACCTGCACCAGTCAAAGTATTAACTTCTAATTTAAGCCCAGGCGTTGTTGTTCCAATACCAACATTACCATCGTTTGTTATACGCATTTTTTCATCTGCGACAGAGAATGCTGACCCATCACTCCCCGACCTCGTGTAAAACGCTAAATTACCTTGACCCCAATCAGTCCCCACAACCATACCAAGTCCAGCTCTGGCTCTATTTGTCCCTGTTAGAGCTGTGAATGTTAAAGGTATTACATCCCCAGTAAGACCTGCAACATTTGATTGAATATTCAAACCAACTACTCCCAAATTTCCATTATTTATTGGAGTAGTAATAGTAAGTGGTGCAATTGGTTGAATTGTTCCAATACCGACATTACCATCACCTAAAATAGTCATTTTTTCAGTTAAAAGTGATGTTAAAGTAGGTTTTGTATAGAATGTTAAACGACCAAGATTTTGTCCGCTTGAAGTTAATCCTGTATTGACAATACCTATTCCTCCCACAGCAGTTCCAGCAACGCTCGCGGCAAAAGATAGTAATCCAATTGCGTTTAATGTGGGATTTGTGTTGTGAATTCTCAATCCATTAGGAACTTGTGTAGAAGGGGAAGTATCTGAACTGTCATATTTTAAATCCAATCTAGCACCTGGTGTTGTTCCTCCAATAACGACATTTCCATTATTATTTACTCTAAAAAGTGTAGTATCAGCTGGTGTAGTGGTATTCACATTCCTCAACCATAATATTGCGTTATTATCTGTTGGTGGATTGCTACTATAAGTTCTTATAATAGCACCAAATTGAGTCCCACTCGAGTCTATCGTTGCTCCATATCCACTTCCCATACTATTTCCAACAACTAACTTAGAAAGGGGATTACTATTTCCAATACCGACATTACTTGAAGAATTTATATATAATGGATATGATGAAAGTACATTATTCCAAATACCAAAATTTCCATTTGTAGCACCTAAAGTATATTTACCAAAATTAGGTCCTAATGTATTTGAAAAGGTTAATGAAGGCACACTACTTTCTAAATATACACTATTTGTAAATCCCGCAGTATTACTCGCTGTTCCACCAGTTTTAAATTGTGTTGCTTTTATTGTTCCGAATACATCAAGTGTTTCAGTAGGCGTAGTTGTTCCAATACCGACATTACCATTTATTATTACACTACTACTTACATCTATCAACACATTTTGTGATGAACTAATATGTAAAACTTCATTTGTACTAATATCAAAAGATGCTCCATGACCTATATAAGTTCCATCGCAAAAGAATATGCCAGAAACATCTTGGATTAGATTACATGATAAATCTAAATTGCCACTAGGGTCAAAATAATTTGGTTGGTAAGTAATTTCATTAGTTGTAGTATTATATTCTAATAATTGATTATTGTAAATATTTCGAATTGGCGCAATATAAGTAGCATTTGCCGTTGCTCCTGTAACTATTGTTCCTAATGCGGAAATAACTATGGAGTTTGCTGCTTGACTACTTGCACCTGCAAAATAACCAATCGCTACCGCACCTGAACCTTGATTAGTTCGTCCTGCTTGATTTCCGATTGCTACAGCACTTCCTCCTTGATTAGTTCGTCCTGCACTTACACCAATTGCTACAGAACTTCCTCCTTGTGAATTTGCACCTGCAAAATTACCAATTGCTACTGCAGCTCCTCCTTGATTAGTTTGTGCTGCAAATGTTCCAATTGCTACAGCAAATGCTTGTTGATTAGTTTCTCCTACTTGATATCCAATTGCTATCGCACTATCTTGTTGATTATTTTGTCCTGCTTGAAATCCAAGTGCTACTGCACCTCCTCCTTGATTAGTTGCTCCTGCATTTACACCAATTGCTAATGCATTTAAACCTTGTGTTCCTTGACCTGCATTTGCACCAATTGCTATCGCACCTGAACCTTGATTAGTTCGTCCTGCAAATACTCCAATTGCTACCGCACTTCCTCCTTGAAGTGTTCGACCGGCATTTGTTCCAATCGCAACCGCATTTGTTCCTTGAGTACTTTCTCCTGATGACACACCAATTGCTATCGCATTCGCTCCTTGATTACTTTGTCCTGCTACATTACCAATTGCTACCGCACCTGAACCTTGCGTATTTTGTCCTGCAAAATTACCAATTGTTACTGCATTTTGTCCTTGAATATTTTGTCCTGCTGCATAACCAATCGCTACAGTACCTAGTCCTTGTGTTTTTTGTCCTGCACTTTGTCCAATCGCTACAGCATATTGACCTTGTATACTTTGTCCTGCAAAAAGTCCAATTGCTACAGCATATTGTCCTTGAGTATGTTGTCCTGCACTTTGTCCAATCGCTACAGCATTGTCTCCTTGATTAGTTGCACCTGCATTGCTACCAATTGCTACCGCAAATTGCGCTTGATTATTTAGTCCTGCTTGAAGACCAATTGCTACAGCACTTCCTCCTTGTGCAGAATTTCCTGCACTTTGTCCAATCGCTACAGCAGCTGCTCCTTGTATTCTTTGTCCTGCTAAAACTCCAATCGCTACAGCACCTCCTCCTTGTGTATTTTGTCCTGTTTGATATCCAATTGCTACTGCATTTATTCCTTGTATATTTACTCCTGCAAAACTACCAACTGCTATAGCAAATTGCGCTTGATTATTTTGTCCTGCAATTGAACCAATTGCTACAGCACTTCCTCCTTGATTAGTTTGTCCTGCATTTGACCCAATTGCTACAGCAGTTCCTCCTTGATTAGATTGTCCTGCTGCATTACCAATTGCTACCGCATCTGAAGCTTGTATAATTTGTCCTGCATTTGTTCCAATTGCTACCGCACCTGAACTTTGAGTATTTTGTCCTGCATTTACACCAATTGCTACAGCATTTTCTCCTTGAGTATTGTAACCCGCATTATTTCCTATAGCTATTGAATTTGTTCCTTGAGTATTGTAACCGGCATTTTTCCCTATTGAAATTCCATTAGTTCCCACTCCATTATGACATTGTATATTTGTCGTTTTTACAAAAGGAAATTTTACATATTTTTGGTCTGGCCATGACATTATATTATTAAACAATAAAATATATTTATTTTAAAAACTAAAATAAATATATTAACTAGTAAATTTTACATAAACTGTTACATAAACTATACCACTTTGTGGATTAAATGGCAACGACCATGATGGTGTCACTTGTTTAATTACACATGCTAAACCATCCCCAGCACTAAATGCCGAATTTGTTTGTGTATATCCAGATATTGGAAATGTAACTGGACCTGTTGTAAAAGCTGGTAAACTTAGTCCTGCACTAGTTAACATTGTTCCACTTACTCTTATTATATCTAATTGACCATTTGTTACAAACCATGTTAAATTATTTACAGATACTCCTGATATAGAACCGGAATATGGCATTTTGTAAAATATTTGGGAATTTTGACTACTATTATAAACATTTATAGCTCCTGTCGCATAAGTCCATGGAACTGAGCCACCACCATCCTCATTAAAATAAATATCTAATGGATAAATAAATGCAACTGTTGTTGAAACGCCATTTATTGTTTGTGTGCTAATAGTATATCCAGGACCTTGACCACCTGTTGCTCCTCCAGATTCAAGGTCAAAATAATAACTCAGCGCACTTGACGCAAATGAAGGACCTATTGCTCCCGTGAAACCAGTTGGTCCAGTATTACCAGTAGGTCCAGTAGGTCCAGTATTACCAGTGTTACCAGTTCGACCAGTGGGACCTGTATTACCTGTTGAACCAGTGTTACCAGTTCGACCAGTGGGACCTGTATTACCTGTTGAACCAGTATTACCTGTTGGTCCAGTATTACCTGTTGGTCCAGTATTACCAGTGGGACCTGTGGGACCTGTATTACCTGTTGAACCAGTAGGTCCAGTTGAACCAGTATTACCTGTTGAACCAGTATTACCTGTTGGACCTGTATTACCAGTTGGTCCTGTATCACCTGTATTACCAGTTGGGCCAGTATTTCCAGTTGGTCCTGTATCACCTGTTGGACCTATATTACCTGAACAAGGAACATAACAATCACATACATCAGGAACGTATGATTCACACGGTTCACCACATTCACATACATCAGGACCAACATAATCACAATCAGGACATGGTGTATAATAACCAGTGTTACAATTACCACATTTATTTGCAATATATGGTGACCCATTTATATAAGTAACATTTAAATTTGTTACTGTTATGTTTTCACTTACTATATTTTTAGCATTTATATTACTCATTATATATAAATGCTAACATATTTAAATTAATAAAAATACTAACATATTTAAATTAATAAAAATACTTTAATTATAAATTATATTATTTAATTAGGAACAGGAAAAGGTCTTTGATTTTTTTCTACTACTAAAGGTTCTGGCATAAAAACGGGTCCTTTATCAAAAATATTTGTAGAATTTAATTGTGTTATTTCTGGAACAAAACATGGGGCTGGATTTACTAAATTTGTTGAATTAATTCCAAATAAAAATGATTCTGTATCGGGAGCATTATATGATAACTTATTCCAAGGGATTTGTGCTGGTAGTAATCCATTACCTGGTAATCTTGTATTATAAGCAGCACCATATTGTGAATTTGGATATAATGTATAAATTGAGGAGTTTTGATATTGTCTTTGTTCTAAACAATAGTTTCCTGGAGTATTTCGGTTACGAGTAGAAGCCATTTATATACATTAATAAAATATTATTGAAGATTTTTATTCAAATTATCGTTACTATCTAATGAAATAAAACCAGTGTTTAAATATTCAGATACACATTTATGTGTTAAATACATATAATCGTAAGAATATAAGAGACATAGTCCTGATTGCAATTCTTCTGTCATTATTTTTGATGCTGCTTTATCCATAAAAATTTTTAATATATCATTATCTTTAATTTTTTCATATAATTCATAAACAGCATTAGATAATATGTTAATGTCATTCTCTTGGTTATCAATTAAAAAAATACTTAAAAAATCTTCTTGGTATAATACATTACGAATATATTCTATTTCATCATTAGTTACATTATCATCATGTAATATAACATCCTCTTTATAATATCTACATTCATATTTAGTATTATAAAAAATTGTTTCGTTTTTCATTTATTTAAAATCTATATGAAATCTTTAAATAAATATCTTATTAATTAATTTAAGCATATTGATAAGTAGTGTGTTTATTAAAATAATCAGCATCTCGTGTCAATTCTCTCGAAGGAACACCACCACGAACCCATCCATCAGATGCTACACTTTCAATTTGATTAGCAGGATTGTTAATTCTTTTTTGAACAGCAGGTAACAAAGGTGTTTGGTGATATTTAATGTAACTCTTCTCACTTAAATTATTTACACTACGTTTATTAACAATTTGCTCACCTTGTTGAATTTGTGCTTCCATAACAGGATTAACTGCGCCACGTCCTAAATAAGGGACAGTTGCAAATGGTCTGTGAAAAAGGTCAATTCGGCATCTTGGAGAACAATTAATTGTTCCGATTTGAAGCTTAGATGATTCATTAATATTGCAACCACCAACGCCAACGTTTTGGGAACCTTTATAATTTACACCTATTTGTGAAGTAGCAAGTTCTATAGGTTTTTTCATACTACAATCTGAAGCAAAAAAATTTTGAGTCATATAATTACATGATGCAACATCTTGAATATTATCTTGTGAGCTAGAACATTCGTCTAGGCCAATTCTAGACATGTTATTAAATGTGTATCCTGAATAAGTAGCCATTTATATATTATTGATTTATATTTTATTTTTACTAAACTATTATTTTGCTAATTTTTCTTTATCAAGTGTTATGACCTTCGATATATTTTTAATTATTTTGTCATCTTTTTCTTTATCACCTCCCATAGCTTCAATAACTAATTTACTATATTGGTCTGAATATTTTGATTCACTGTAATTACACCCTGGATATTTTTGTTTAAATTGAGGTAATAGTTTTTCATTTTTATAAGCAACTTTTTTGATAGCTTTTCTAAGTTTATCATTATCATTATCTTTTTCCCATTTATCTTCATCTTTAATGTAGACAGTTTCTCTCTTTTTATCGGTGCAATGAATTGGTCTTTCAGTAATGTCTAAAGATTGTAAGTTTGATGTTATGATATTAGATATTCCTTCTACATATCCTATATCTCCAATTTTAATTAAATCGGATAGTTGAAGCTTGATAGAATCGACAAAATCAGTTATATTCATTGCATTTTTGCAAGTTTCGTTTAAGAATAATTGTAGGTTAAATGTTTTATTATGAGAGTTATTATTAACATTATTCGTGGTGTTATTAATACCACATTTTGTAATTTCTTTAATAGTATCACATTGATTAGATACAACAGAATTTACCAAATCTTTTGTAAAATCTTGATTGTCTTTGATAAGATTTTTAATTATATTAAGTATTTCTGCAGTAGAAATATTATTTTCATTATTGTTTGGTTTTATAATAATATTTTCATTTTGGCATAGTTGTTTGTGTTTCCATAAGCCAGAATTAGTTTTATATTTTTTGCTACATATTTCACATTCAAATTTATTTTCAGGAATAATTTGCTTAATTTGATTTCCAAAAGAACCCTTGTGATGACGAAGACTTAATAAATGATTATTGAAATTACTTTTTCTATCCGTATTATAGTCACATTTTTCACAATAAAATGTCTTGCTTAATTTTTGCTTAATTTTATTTCCGGACATTTCCACCACACTGTCTGCTGCGAGTTTTTCATCTAAGTCAGAATCGTCTTCTAATGAAACGTCGTCGCAATTTTCACAAATATTGTGGTTGCTTAATTTTTGCTTAATTTTATTTCCGGACATTTCCACCACACTGTCTGCTGCGAGTTTTTCATCTAATTCGTATTCATCTTCTAACGAAACGTCGTCGTATTTTTCACAACTATTGTTGTTGCTTAATTTTTGCTTAATTTTATTTCCGGACATTTCTTAATATGGAAATATATTAAGTTTTTAAGTAATTTTTCTATAAAAAAATATTTTTTTTTCCAATCACAAATTTTTTTTTCCAAATTAATTTGTTACCATAAATTTTCACTATCGTAATAAAAAAATTCGGTCAGTAAGGACGTTTTCGGCATATCGATTTTGGACATTTTTTTTGTCCATTTTGAAAATTCAAAAAAACTTTACCAAAAATATTTTGACTATTTTCTCTTCATGTGTAGGGAATAAAAAAAGGATTATTTTTCGAAAACTCAAGAAATTCCCTTCATCATGTAGTGTCTCCGTCTTTAAGTCCTTTTTTGAATTTATTATTTTTTATTCTTCGAAATTCATTTAACGTTAATCTTTTACTCCATATTGCGTCATCTACTCTGAAACATAATTGTCGGTTACCTGTAATTACATATTCATCTGACACATCATACATCCAAATACCAAACCCATTTGCATACAAATATCCTAAATTTACTGGAGAGAACCAAGTAAATAAATCTTTTTTACAATTAAAACCAAATACATAATCATCTAATTTGAAATTTCTAGTATATACAAATTTTTGAAGGTCAGAATTATCATCTGTCTCTGGTTGTTGATTTCTCTCTGAACCATCTGGCAAATATTGGTCGAAATATTCTAATTCTCTTGGATATCTTAATCCAATTGTCTTATTTTCATAAGGACCAACACCGTTTTTATGAACTCTATAGATAAGCATTTTCAATTAATATTAATAATAATATATTAAAATTAATCAATTTTTATTTAAAATGTTTTTGTGTTTCAATATGTCGTTGATATAATATTTCTGTAAAGCATCCAAAATCACATTTTTCACAATAATAAGGGAACTCTTCTGATCTCTCTTCTTTTGTTGCATGTTTGTTTAAATAATGAAGCTTGTAATTAGTAGTTTTGATCGGAATATAATCACAGAATTTACATTTTTCTTCTATTTTTTTATCACATCTCTCTTTTCGCTTCTCTCCAGTATGTTTTTTAGATTCTAAATGCTCATTCCATTCTGACTGGTAGTTACATTTATATTGGCATTTTTCGCAAAAATATTTTGATTCCATTTTATTATATAATATATTGTTTTTAAATGGTTTAGAGATATATATTCTATATATATTATATAAATGTCTAAAAGAACGAAATATGACTTTGAACGATTGGATAAGTATTGTAAGGAAAATAATGTAACAATATTAGAGGATTATAGTGAATGTCAATTGACTAAAAATTCTCTTATTAAAGGAGTTTGCGTTTATAATAATTGTCAAGAAACTTTTGAAAAAAAAATTATTAATTTAATTGATTCAGGAGGATATTGTAAAACTTGTATTAAAATAATATCTATTAAGAGAGCAAAACGAACTTTTTTAGAAAAATATGGTTCTGAAAATATATTGCAATTAGATTTTATAAAGGAAAAAACTAATCCTAATAAATTTACATTTCAAAAATTACAAGATTATTGTAAAGAAAATAATATTGAATTGCGTGAAGATTATAGTAAATGTCATATAACCAAAAAAAGTTTGATAACTGCAAAATGTCAAACTAACGATTGTCCAGAAATTACAAGTAAAATATTCATAGAAATTGAGAAGAGAGGAATATATTGTAAAAAATGTATGAATGATATAAAAATAGAAAAAACCAAAAATACTTGTTTAAAAAAATATGGTGTTCCTAATTCTTCAGCAAGCAAAGAGGTTCAGGAAAAAGTAAAAAAAACAAATATGCAAAAATATGGAAGAGAATTTGCTTTTCAATCTGAAGAAATAAAAGAAAAAATTAAACAATCAAATTTACAAAAATATGGTGTAGAATTTCCAACTCAAAATAATGAAATTATGAATAAAATAAAACAAACCAATTTAGAAAAATATGGTTGTGAAACAACTTTATATGCGAAAGAAATTAGACCAAAAGTTCAGAAAAAAATAATGGATAAATATGGTGTAGAAAATATATCACAAAATGAGAACATTAAAGATAAAAAGATTAAGACATCATTAAAAAATTGGTGGGTTGAATATCCATCGCAAAATGAAGTAATTAAAGAAAAAACTAGACAAACCAATCTCAATAATTTAGGAGTAGAATATCCAACACAAAATGAAAGTGTTAGGAATAAAATAAAAAAAATGTGCCTAGAAAATTATGGTGTAGAATATACTTGGCAAAGCGAAGATATCAAAAATAAAATAAAAGAAACTAATTTAAATAAATTAGGTGTAGAATATCCTTCACAAAGTAAAGATGTTCAAAATAAGAATATTGAAACAAGCTTAAAAAATTGGGGAGTTGAGCATCCGTCTCAAAATCAATTTATTAAGATGAAAACAAAAGAAACAAATTTAAAAAAATATGGAGTAGAATGTCCTTTACAAAATGATTTTATAAAAGAAAAAATAAAAGAAAATAATTTATTAAAATATGGAGTAGAATATCCTATACAAAATCCAGAAATAATGGAAAAACATATCAAATCTAGTCATAATAGAAAAAACTATGAGTTTCCTTCTGGAAGAATCGAAATAGTTCAAGGATATGAGCCATTTGCTTTGAATGATTTAATTATAAACGAAAAAATAGAGGAATCAAATATAATTGTTGGGGTTAAAAATGTGCCAGAAATTAAATTTATTGGAGGAGATGAAAAAATTCATAGATATTATGTAGATATTTTTATACCATCTCAAAATAAATGTATAGAAGTAAAATCATTATATACATATAATGATAATATAAAAACAAATCTTTTAAAGCAAGAAGCAGCAATAAAATTAGGATATGATTTCGAATTTTGGATATATGATAATAAAGGAAATAGAGTAAATTAATGTTTACATCATTATCCATCTTGCACCACTGTTATCTTTAACGCGCTGCATATTACCATCAGGGGTATCTTCCTTCGCACTGGGCATGTACCCATAAAGAAAATTTCCGAAAGCTAGAGCATCATTCGTCACACGAGTTGAAGGTGTACTAAAGAATTGACGATTTGATTGATCGAGTAAAAATTGCTCGTAGATATCTCCAAATAATTGTTTGTTCGTATTTTTAATACCAGGATTCATCATCTGAACAGCACGTTTAACATTTTTGGTGATATCCTCATCAACATCTATATTAAAACTTGGTGGAGCAGCTTTTCTCTCAGGTTCATCATTTATCTGAGTTAACAAAACATTGCTAAATGGATTTTTCTTATTTCCTTCCTTAAATTCTGTTCTTAATACAGCATCTAAAGTGACAGGATTAACAAATGATTTTGGCTTATTATCAAACATACCGGTAACTTCATTACCTTGCACTTCAAAATTTTCCAGCATTTCTTTTGTTATCTTTTGTTTGCGCATGTTATATAAAATAAATATTACTAATAATGTCAATGCACCAACAGCTAATACTCTCTTTGACATTGTCAAAATATATCCTAAAATTGTTAGTAATATAATTAATCGAGAGATTGCATTTAACTTTTGTTCATAGCACATTGAAGCTGTAGGCCACAATTCAAAGATATAATCTTTATTAAATAAAATTGTAGGATCATTGGACCAAAATTGTATTGTCATTATATATATATAAATCTTTTAAAATTATTTTCTTAATTTTCTTTTTCTTATAGTAACACTTCTTCTTTTTCTTCTTTTATTTGTTTTCTTTAATACATTCTTTTTATTTCCTCCTGATACTTTTGATAAATCTAGTCTCATATAATAATAAGGACTACTATCTTCTTCATCATCTGAATCATAAGATGTTCGAGTGTTAATAATTTCAAAACCAAATTTATCACGATAATATTTCATGATATCGCCCTTACATTCTAGATAGATATATTTGACGTCATTTTGTTTTCCAATTCTTATTAAAGAATTGATTAATTCTTGTCCTACACCTTCTCCAGAATATTTGATTGGAGAACAAATACCATTAAAATAAATTATTCTCTCGCCATCTTTTTCATTAAATGTGAAATTTAATGCACCTCCTATTTTATCATCTAAATTAGCGTATAGAGTAATATCATTTCTTAAAATTCCCAAAAAATGTTTAAAATTAATTGATACTTCATCTCTACAAAAATATGTGTCATTCTTAATTTCATTATATACTTGGTCTAAACTCTTGTCTCCTGTTCTAATACTTATATCTATATCAATTCCTTGTTTTACTAAATTTTTTTTAACTCTATCAGGACACATATAATATATTTGAATACTTGACATATATATTATATATTTATTTTTTTCCCTTTTTCTTTTTATTAGATGTTTGTTGTTGTGGTTTTGCTCCTCTTGGAGTTCTTTCTGGTTTCTCTACGCCTTCAATAAATTTAATTAATTCATCATCCGTCATTCTTGGTTGAGACGGTTGTTGAGCTAACATTTGAGCTACTAATTCTGCTTCAGTTTTTGCCTTTGCATTAGCCTCTGCTTTTGCTCTAATTCTTTCTTTTGTTTTTGCCATTTTTAAACGTTGATTTAATTGAGATTCCATTGCACCTGTATTAACTTTTCCACCTTTTCCACCTAATCCACCTAATCCACCTAAGCCACCCATTCCCATCTTACTTAACATAGATTGAATATTTTCCATACCCGGCATGTTTTTCATTCTATTCATGATTTCAGTTGCTTCTTGAATCATTTCTGACTCTTTTAATTCGCCTGATTTTAGCTTTGTGTCTAATTTATCGCCAACAGATTTTACTAAACCCATTAATTTTGTTGGATTCTTTATTAACTTATTAAATACATCTTTCATATCAGTTGCACCTTCAAAATCCATATTCAAGTTTGCAGCTGTTTCTTCAGCAATTTCCTTGGCCAATTGTCCGATTTTACCGTCTAACATACCTGTAATATGCTCGTTAATTTTCTCAGCATTTGGCAAGTCGGTTGCATTAAACCCTTCAGCTAAATTCTCTCCAAAGTTTCCACTTAAATCAAATAATCCTTGCATTTGAGATAATGTTTCTTGAAGTTTACCCTTAAATTCTTCTTCATTAATAGCTTCGAATAATTTGGCAGTATCCCCAAATGCTTCCTTATTATCTAATGTACCAACAATTGAAAATAAAAGAAGCTGTAAATATTTCCAAATGGTTTCACGTGTTTTTTGTGAAATATCACATTGCCATAAGTTTTTGAAATGAATCTTTGGGAAAAATTCAGTGTCTAGCTCGGATTCTTCTTTAAACATCTCCTCATTTTGATACAAAATATCAAAAAATCTTGGTGGCAATTTCTTCTTACAAAAATCAAATAAAAGTTTCACAGATTTTTTCTCTGCTTTTTCATAAGCATTAATTCTATCTTCTTCTTCATCAATGTAGTTAAAATGCTCTTTTCCTTTCCACCACTTATCAATAAAAGGTACATATTCAGGAAAGGTTTTCTTTAAATCACCAATAAAATCTCTTATGACCTTTATAAACTCTTCGGGAACGGAATTAGTATTTTCTGACATATAATTTAATATATATTATTTTTGTTTAAGTCAAAATATATATTAAAAATAAATTAAATTTTTACACCTTTTACACCATCGGTCATTTAAAATGACCTTGGTAACTGTTACTTTGTGACTGATATCACGCCGATTATTTAATTTAAATAGTCTTCAAGTAAGATAGATATTGAGCAAGTTGAAGTTAATCCATTATAAATAGCCATACTACCAAATAAGGCTAAAACAATTAATGGTAAAATATTAATTTTCTTTAATAATTTTTCTTTACTTAATTGTATATAAATGTATATTCCTACTGATAGCATTATTACCCCCATTATTGTCTGAATAATTCTCATAACACTATAAAAATTAAATGAATTACTTCCAATAATATTTATTCTTATATCAGTATTTTCATTTAAAGAAATGTTATTTAAACCATATTTTAAATTAGAAAACTGAAGTTTTTCACTCACTTTAATTCTTTTATCATTATTAAAATATTTATTTTTAATAAACTGAGACCTACTTGCGGTTTGGCATACAATATATATTTCATCAAAATATTCTAAATGGTTCATAATTGTCTTAGCATTAAATCTTATCATATTCATCGGAATGTTATAAAAACTATATTCTTGTGATTGGTCAAAATGTCTAGAATAAACTTCATCACTTTTACGTATATCAATAAAAAGATATTTCATAATATATATATATATATTTATTATGAGATTTAAAAATTATAAATAAATTACTTAAATAATCAGCGTTTCAGCGAAGCATAGTAAATATTAAAAGGTGTAAAGGTGGATTTATTCACATATATCAGATAACTTAGTTAAATTTTGAATATACTTCATAACCTTTGCTTGATTATCTGGAGCCATATTTCTTATAGGCTCTCTTAATCTGTCAATTGACTCCATAATTTTATCAGAATTTTGTGAAGTAGATACATCAGATGAATAATCCTTTGTTAAAAAGAATGAAATATCATTTGCTTCAATTTGACCTCTATATTTATCAGCAATAAAAGTCTTCCAAATTTTAACAATCATTTTGGGATTAGCTTTTCGAATTAGAGTGAGAGCATTTTTTGCAGATAAGATGTCAGTATCGTGTGGAAATACACTTTGTATATCATTTAAGAATTCTAGAAAATGGTCATTGAACGCGGCTAAGATGTTAGACATTATTTATTCTTCATTAATTCTTTTTAAATTGGTTTTGTATTTAATATATTAATAAAATAAAATATTACATCTTTGGACAATTTAAAACGCCTTTATAAAATAAAATTGAAACAGTTTTATAAAAGTAATTGTATTTATAATTATTAAAATGAGCACTGAACTAATGGTAAGAATATTAACTAATGAAGGATTTAAATTTACAGAAAATAATTGTTGTATATGTTATGAAAAATTTATTGACAATATTTGTTTTGATGAGTTGTTGGATTTATATAGTAATTTATTTAAAGAAAAATATAATTTGAATGATGATACTGGGCACGATGAAGATGAATTTTGGGGTGAAAATCCTGTCAGATGTTATAATGATAGGTTTGAGTGTTTAACCTGTAAAAATGTAGTATGCGATACATGTATTACACATATACCACAAAAAAATTGTGCTACTGGTGGTGATTTTACTGAAAAATTTACTTGTCCAATGTGTAGGACAGAAGATTACAGATTTCTAATTGGTGGCGAGTATCTTCCTATAGAGATTTTACGTGATATAAAAAACTTAAAAAATAAATAGGCGTTTTAAATTTCCATAGGTGTAATAAAATAAAATATTAATAAAATAAAATATTAAACATAATTAAACACTATTAAATTTACTATTCAAAGTTAAAACTAAAAAAGGGATGATATTATTAGTCAAAGTAACTGGCCAGATAATAGAATCCCATAGTAGTTTATAATAATTTACATGAGCTCCATATTTAACAGCTTCCCATTCACTTTTCATTATGTCTCTTTCATTTGGCAACAATTCATTTTCCCTATATTTTTTTAAGTATTGTTTAGCATTAACATAAGAGCCGCTTACATTATACAATAATAAAAACCCAAAATAACTAATACACGTATATGAAACTGGTTTTGGCAATTCTTTAATAAATACAATTAGCGATTTCATTTTTATAGTAATATATAAGAATGAATCTCTAAATAATTTTAATATATTAATAGCTCATAGGTGGTTTATTTCCGGTTATAGCTCTAATATCAGCATCTCTTTGTTCTTGCATTTGTTTAAGCTTGGATTCCATTTGTGTATTAGATGCATCTTCACCTATTTTTTTAGCTCCTCTAATAGTAGTATTGAAATCATCATTGCTCTTAACATTTGAAACTTCTCCACTAAATGCAGTATTTAAATCAACATAATTATGCATTTGTCTCATTCCTCCATTACCTTCTGCTTTTAAATCATCAGGTTCTTGGTCTAAAAAGCTATATTGGTCTGAGACAATATCACCAAATCCACCCGAATTACCGAGAGAAAATGCCATAGGCTCCATATTATTTTTAGTAGCAACTCTCACTTCTTGTTGTTGTTTTGGTTTAATATGTTGTAAAATTTGTTCTCCATATAATACTTGATATCCTTGTGTTAATAACAATAGAGCAGGTACTTTTGTTATATTTTCTGGCAAAATAATTTTTTGTCCATTTTCTAAAATAATATATGTTTTATTATTGGAATCTTTTACTCTTTTATCAATGCATATAAAATGAATATCTTTTTGAACATCTGATTTCGACAAAAGCTGTAGATATTTTTTCGAAACTTCGCAATATTTGCTGTAATATAAAATACAACTCATCTTAATATATAATTATTTTATTCAAAATTATATTTAACTCATTAAAAAAAAAAATGAATTAAATAATTAATTTAAATATAAATGTATATTAGATATAATGCAAGCAAATCTAGGAATGTCATATTCAAGTCCAAACGAGTTTACAGTGAATCCTCGTGTAGAAATTTTGTCAAATCCTAAAGATGATGAATTAAAATTCACACTAAGTGAAGTAAATGTTAGTATTGCTAATTCATTACGAAGAATTATTTTATCAGAAATTCCTATAGTAGTTTTTAGAGTTTCGCCAAATAATAAAAATAAATGTAATATTACTGCTAATACTTGCGGGCTAAATAATGAAATTATAAAACATCGTTTAAGTTGTATCCCTATCCATATTAAAGATGTTGAAGATTTTCCAATTAAAAATTATATTATGGAATTAAATGTGCAAAATAATACAGACACAACAATCTATGTTACAAGTAATGATTTTGTAATTAAAGACTTAGTTACTGGTAAACCATTATCGGGAGATAAAATCAGAGAAATTTTCCCAGCTGATGATATTACTGGTGATTATATTGATTTTGTAAGATTGAAAGCTAAATCTGCTGAAGAAATTCAAGGAAAAATAATTAATTTAACAAGTGAGTTTGATATCGGAACTGCAAAAGAAGATGGAGCTTATAATGTAGTTTCAACATGCTCTTATGGAAATACCATAGATGAAGCTATTCAAGAGGCTAAATTAGCTCAATTAAAACAAAAATGGAAGGATGAGGGAAAGAAAGAATCTGAAATCGATTTTGAAGCCGCTAATTGGAAGCTTTTGGAAGGTAAACGTATTTTTAAGAAAGATAGTTTTGATTTTGTGATTCAAAGTATTGGAATTTATACAAATATTGAACTAATCACATTAGCATGTAAAGTGATGATTGAAAAATTGCAAAATTTAAATGCAATAATTGAAAAGGATGAAGTAGACATAAAATTTGCAGATTCAACTATTCCAAATTGTTATGATATTCATCTGGATAATGAAGACTATACAATTGGAAAAGTTATTGAATATTTCCTGCTTAAAAAGTTTTATGAGACTGGTATTTTGACATTTAGTGGTTTTAAAATGTTACATCCACATGACACTTATAGTTTGATTAGAGTGGCATATACAAAACCAGTTGATGTCTCTTATGTAAAAGGAAATTTAATTGAATGCATCAGTATTTCAGTTGATACTTTTACAAAAATTAGAAAAGAATTCTTGAAATTGGTTCCACGTTAATTAGAAAATTAAATTATAAATTTAATAAAATATTTATCATTTAATTATTTTTTATTTAATTATTTTCAGCAACATTAGTATCAACGTTACGTTTTCTCATTTGAAAATTCAAACAATACATAAATAATGATGGATGTAATTCATTGACGTATTTTTGAACAACAGTATTATTTATAAATTGTTTTTTCTCTCTAAGTTCATTCATATAAAGTTGATGAATATTAAACATATGAGTTCTGTACTGTTGTGAAAATTCAATTAGAGGTTTTTCCTTTTTAATATAACATGATACATAGTTAGCATACAATGTATTTGTAAAAAGATGTACTTGGTCTCTGAATGTTGAAAACTCGCTTTTATTTTCTGGATAAAATTTTAAGAAATCTTTAACTTTGCCTTCCTTTCTAAGACAAAGATATTGATATTGCAACTTAGGTTGATTTCCTCTTAAATTTCTTACTTGCTCATAAACCGGATTTCTAATCTTAGTTCTTTCTCCTGTATTCTTATTGTGAATTACTACACCAACTACATCATATGATGTATTCATTGACCCGTATTTTTTAATTAATTCAGAATATTTATTGAAGTCATAAATTTGAGGAAACTTTACGGTTGTTCCTATTTCACTAAAAAATTTCTGATATTCTTGAGCATCATAAGTAGTAACTGTAATACCATTAAATTCATTATTAATATGATAAACTCCAACTAAATAAAGTTGAGGTTTAGAAAAAGGAACAACAATTCTATTTTCTGGATGTTGAATAACAAAACTATAACATAATTCCTTTTCTAATTTGTTAATATCTAACTTACACTCAGATGCTGCTTCCATAAACATTTGTCTAAATGTCTTTGAGACAGGCGATTTAAAAAAACTAGATGTTGCACCAACTGTATTACGTGTAGAAATTTCCCAACTTCCAGTAACACTAATAGATGTGTCAAAAAATACATTAATCATAGTTCCTTCAATAAATTCTTCAGCTTGAATACCAGTTGTATTTTCTGAATACTTAGTAAAAAACTGCTCTGCATTATAAGATTTGGGTGGAGCAAATCCAACGACTTGATTAGCAGAATTTAAAATAATTGAGCGACATAATCCATAAGATGGTATAAGGTCAATGCATAACAAATTCTTATCATATCGAATAACTTTATATTGAGAATTATTAGTTCTGCACTCAATTTTATTGAGTTTTAGTATATTTGAATTTAGTGTATTATTGTAATCTGGTTTAAGTAGGTCATTAAAGCCAGGAATTTCAGACAGATTATATTTCATATTGTCGTTATAATTAAATAATAAATTGTCTTTAAACTATATTTTATATTGATTATTACTTAAGTATAAAAATATCTAATATAATTATAGAACAATGTCTTTAGAACCTCAGAAAGAATCTGAAAAAGAAGATATAGAATTAGAACTTCAATTGGGTGATATAATTCAAATTACTAATCCAGTTAATGAAAATTTAAATAATCAAACATTTATTATTGATTATATTGATAAATCAAAAGCTTTTTTAATAAATACCGATACACTAAATAGAATAAAAATAAAAATTTCAGAAGATGGAATTTTAGGTGATGGTAATATTAAAAGAATTGAAATACTTAGTAGAGCTGATAGTCCAAGTTATGCAAGACAAAATGGTCTCCTTCCTGGTAAATGGATAAATATTTATTTTGGTGGAGACATCCCTGTTATAATCACTGGAGAGATTACAAATTTAGAAGAAGATATGATTGAAGTTAGAACAAGTGATAAAGATATTATATATATTAATTTTGACTATAAAGGTATTCCAGAAGATTTACCAATTGAAAATATAGAAATTAGAGGGAAACCAAGTACAAACGAATTAGAAAAGGAAAAAATTGAGGAGGAATTAGAAAAAGGTGAGTTAGATATTCCTGAACTTGAAGAAGAAGAAAAGAAAATGGTTGATGTGGAAAATATTCAATTAGCAGTTCCTGTTAAAGATGTTAGAGACCAATTAAGAGAAATTATTATTAAGGCAGACCAAATAGTATTTGGCGACGAAGAATTAGGACCTATTGTTCAATTTGTAGATGTTTCAACAAAAGAGAAAAGATATAGTATAGATGAACAAGTTAGTGATTTATTAGATGACCTTCTCTCTACAATTCCAAATTTACAAAGAACTCCAAGAGTATTAAATAATATTCACACAATGATAGATAGATTTAAACAATTGAGAACTTCATTCTCTGATTTCGATGAATATGGAAATGTTGAAGGATTTGTTATTTATGGTGCTGATTATAAACCATTAAAACAATGGTTGCAAAAATTTAATACAAATTTATATTGGATTTTACCAGTAGTAAAAAATGTTAAAAAAGTTTATAATGTTCAAAATATTGATGAAGATAATAATGATGTTATTAATTTAGACTTAACCACCGATTTAAAACAAATGCAAGAATTAATAGATAATTATCGTTCAAATACTTTACCTGCAGAAAGTAATAAATATAATGCATTATATTCAGACTTAGTATCTTATTTTAGACCATTTGATTACTTGAATGATGAGGACCAATCAGGTATAATTATTGATAAAGAAGTTAATACAAATATAAACACAATTATTGATAATTTAGAAGACCTTTATTCATCCGTATTTAGTAATAATATGATAAGAAATAGAAGATTTGTAATTTCTAGATATAATCTTGGAGATACAAAATTAAATACAATAGATTCAACTGCATCAAAAATGACAACAATAAGAGTTAAAATTTCTGATAATGACATGTTGAGTTTAAAGTCAATTCTCACTTTACCAGAACCAACAATTAGATTCTCAAAAATAAATTTACCAGGTACAGATATGTTATCAAGAGCAAATTTAAACCAAATATTTTTAAACTATTGGGAATTATTAAGAAAAAAAAGTAATGTTACCGATATATTTGTTGAATCTCTTGATGGCGAGTTTGAATTTAATGAAAACGAATTTGTAAATGGTATCAGAAATTATGTTATTAATATTCCAGAAGAAGAAACAAGAGGTATGACTAAATTAGAATTATATAAAAAATATATCTCAACAATAGTACCAAAAACAAAATTGTTATTTAATTTGATGAAAAAATATATTACTGGCAAACTATCTATTGTAGAAGTGGTTGGATATTTGGAACCATTTTTAATTTATACAGAAGATTTAACATTTAATCAATACAGAGAAATAACAGAATTTATTGATAAAAGAATTTCAGAATACAATAAAAATATGATTGAATACTCTAGAATTTTTAAATTATTAACCACAATTAAACAAACTCCTGTTATGCCACAAAAAGCATATACAATTATTGAGATAATTGATAGAAATCTTAGAGATGATGTCTTTAATTCAGGTTATGGTCTTTATAAACCAGAAGATACATTTACAAACTCAGAGATTTTACGTAAATTAATATTAAAAGATTATTCAAGATTATATTCAACTGCATTATCAATTGAAAATTTGAAATTAATGTTTCCAAAAGATGTAAGTGACATATTTGATGTAGAGAGAAAAAAGAACGATAAAAAATTAAACGAGGAAGAAAAAGATGATAAATGCGAAACAATTATAATAGCAAAAATGTATACTTCATTAGAACAATTAGAAAATGACAATAATAAGATTATTTATTTTGATAAAAAATATGATAAAACAAATTATGGAGTAATGGAAGAAGATAATAAACATGGTGGATATGCAGAACAAATAATTACTATGTCTCCAGATAATGTAAAACAATATATAATTCAAGACCAAATGAAGAAAAAAAATATATCAGAATCTGATGCAACACATTTTGCCGAAACATTAGTTGATGGATTTAAAAAAGTAATTGATGGACAATATGCAATTTTATACAAAGGATATGCAGAAAATGTCCAAGATGAATCTGATTTTTATATAAGAAAAAATAATAAATGGGAATTAAATAATGAAGTAGCAAAAAAATCAGGAATAACAGATGAATCATCAATAATTTGTGATTTAGAAGAAAAATGTATTTATAAATCAGATGATAAATGTGAAAGTATGGAAATGAATGAATTAAGTTTACAAAATAACTTGCTAAAAAATATAATAAGTGAATTCGATTCAAAATATAAATTGTCGAAAGAAGAGTTTGAGAAAAATATTAGAGAGAAACTAGAATATTTTATGTCAATAATGCCAATTATAAATAAGATTGAAACAAATGCATTATTAAAATATAATAATGAAAGATATAATTTGGGTTTAAAAATTGAAGATGATTCTAAGGGTCAAATTGTGTCGCCTTTTGCAGAATTATTGAGTATTATTTTAAGTCAGCGAGATTTTGTAAAGAAACAACATGATATTATCACATTTGCTAACAAATTTACTAGACCAGGATTACCTGTAATTTCTCCAACTGGTCATCAAGAAACTGAGCATTGGTTATATTGTATCAAGACCAATGTTTATTTGCTTCCTTCATTTAAAAAGACATTAGCTAGCGCTTTTATTGATTCTCAATATGTCTATCAATCGACTTTAAATTTAATTAAAGCCGAGATTGGACAGCTAAGTGATGATGGTGATTGGTGGACAGATAAATATACTGGTTGGCCAATTTGTCCTGGTGATTTTGATACTGAAGAAGGTTATGATGAAGGTTTTAAAATTGTATCTAGAAGTGTAATGGAGAATGATGCAGGTAGTAAAATTATGGCTTCAACAACAGAAAAAACTGTCCAATATATAACTCCTGAGACTATTATGATTAATAATATTATAAATGCTTTGTCGATTGCTATGGGAATTAATATTGAAACACAAAAAGAATTTATAATTAACTGTGTAACTGAGACAATTAAAACTACAGTTGAAAGTGAAGGTGATTATAAAGAAAAAATAAAATTTGCAGCACAAAAAGGTAAGAGTCTTCCATCATATAGAGATTTTTTTAACACTTCTCTCCTCTTTTTAACTTTAGGAATGTATTTAATAGCTATTCAAACGATAGTTCCTTCAATTAGAACAAGAAAAACACATCCAGGTTGTGTGCGTTCATTTACTGGTTATCCGTATGAAGGTCAAGGAGATTTAAGTAGTTTAATCTATTTAGCATGTGTTACTTATGATATCAGAGAATCAGGTGAGCCATGGAATGTATTAAAGAAGACTAATATTGAAAAGATACAAAATAAAATTAAAATTTTTATAGATGATTTACTCATTCAATTACCAGAAGTACATAGAAAATTCTCAGAAAAAACACAATATTTATTAACAAACCCTGCAACTGCTATACCAGAAGAACATGATATTGCACAATGGTCAGATTTCTTACCACCATTAGTTCCGTTTAAAATAAAACATTTAGTAAATATTTCTGAAGAGTTTAGAAGAGGTTTAGTAAGTGATTTAAGAATTGGTTCTCAAAATCAGAGAGAAAAAATACTAGTTGTAGAATCAAAAATTATACAATTCTCTCTAGCTATTCAAGAAAAAATTCGCGATGTTGTTAAAACTCATAAATTTTTACTTCATACATCAAATAACGAACCTTATCTAGAAAATGCTTGCTGTGATAGTAACTCAAATGAACCAACTATTGATTATTTTACCAGTCGCAGTCCAGATATTATTGAGTTTAATAATATTGTTAAAAAGTTGTCAGATATGTTAGATGATATAAGAGGGCATTCTGAAGCACTATTATTTTATAGTCATATTAATACTAAGAATATCTATCCAACAATATCAAATACTTTTAGTGAAAAATCTGTTTATCTTGCATTCATTTTTTACTGTAAATTTAAGTCACTAATTCCTATTCCAGAAGACTTAATTCCTTTATGTACAGATAAACCAGATTCATCCCTACTTAACCCATCAGATACTATAGATAGAATGATACAAAAACTAAAAGAAGATGGTAGAAATTATACTAATGAACAATTTTTAAGACTTATCCAATTGATTAGTCGAGAGAATATAATTAATATTGACTTAGACAATCCTATAGTGTCTTGTATAGCTAAATTATCCAGTTTATTAGATGCAATTTATGATGAAAATGATGAGAATGAAATAATTGAACAATCATTAAGAGACTTAATTAAAAATGCTATTGACACTTTTGAAATCGCAACAGAATCTAATCCTAAACCTGTTAAGGATTTAAATGATTTTTTGATAAGAACCAATGAAGAAATGACAAATGAATTAATTGATTTTGTTCAAAAAAATAGCGGTTCGAATGTTACTCGTAATTCAATAAGAAAATTCTCTGATACAGTTAAAAATTTGTCTGCATGGATATGTGATACTTCAACTAGAAATGAAGAGATAAAAATATCAAATGATGCTATGTATAATGTAACCAATTTTTACAAAACATATATAGATAATTTTGTTAATATATTTCCAAATATAATTTTAAATAAAGTTAATTTTGATAATACTCATATACCTAATTATTATGGATTTTCAAAAAATCATGCTTCTAAATTAAAAAAATACATTTCTGATTATTTTGAGAAATTAAAACCATTTTATGGTATACCAACTTTATTGAATGTTTTAACAACAATTAAACAAATGGGTAAAAATATGATAAAATTAGCCGATTCTACTCCTTGTTTTACAAGTATTAAACATAATGATAAAACTTTAAGAGGAGTTATTGATGAAAGAACCAGTAGATTTTTATTCGAATATTATCTTTTACGTATATTAATTACTTATATAGCATTAGCTGATGAACAAGATATGATTGTTACTGAAGTTACAAAGACTACTGATATTACTGATATATTTTCTGTTGATTATATTGATGAAACTGAAACACGAATAGATTTAGGTATGTCATCGCGCAGTCAAATTGATACTAGAGTTCAAACAGGAAATTTAAGACAATTAAAACAAAAGACAGCTGACCTCCTAATTGCTTTTATGGATATATTTAGGAACGAAAAAGAAACAGTTGATACGTCATACGAAGAAATTCAAGATAGAGTATTTAAATTGAGAGAAAGAGAAAAAGATATGGTAACTGATAGATTGAAATCAATGACCGACGAAGAAAGAGATATAGATACAGTAATGAAAATAACAAAACAAGGTTTGTATAGTAAAGGATTACAAAAAGGATTAACTGTATTAGATAAAGATTTCTATGATGAAGAGCAACAGTTGAGAGATGAGATGGAAAAAGCCGAAAGAAAAATTAGAAATAAAAATAAAGATGCAAATGATGAAAATATTGATATTTTAGTGGATGAATATTTAGAACATCAACAAAATGTGGCTGATATTGATGATGATGCTTTTGACATGCAATATTTAGGTGAGGATTATTATGATGGTAATTATACTGGTATTGATGCTCCAGAATATGAAACATATGGAGATGAAGATTAAGTATTTAGACAAATATAATTATAAAAATAGTTTATAATTATATATTAGATGTATAAAACATATATTAGAGAAAATATTACATTGGTAGCAGTTATTTTATTTGTTATTATTTTTGGTACAATTCAAATCATGAAACCTGCTTGCTTTTATAATAGAGATGGAAGTATTCGTGAATTTGGTATAGGATATAGAAATAAAACTATCTTACCTATTTGGCTTCTTTCACTTTTATTAGGTATTGTCTGTTATTTAGCTATATTATATTATGTAAATGCTCATAAAATTTTTTAAACTCTATTAGGTGTGTTTTATTAACATTGAATCGTTCTAAATTAAGAGTATATTCTGGGTCTGTAATTTATTATGTTATTTTTCCCTAGTAAATATATAAAATTTAATAAAACTTATCTTCATATTTAGAATATTCTTCATCTTCTTCTGCTTTACCATATAATTCTTTTTCTCTTTCTTTTCGTAATTTATCTTCCTTATTTTTTTTAGAAAATTCTTTTTGTTTCAGTTCATTTTCTTTTTGTTTACCAGATGCATTTTTTATTGGTGCTTGTTTTTCAGTGCCCTGAAATTTCTTACTAATTGTTTTTTCTTCTAACTTCTTCAACTCTTCATATACCAAATCTTCTTCATCATTTGAAAATAATTCCCTAGCTAATGCATTATCTGATTCTTCAACTAATTTTCTTTCTTCTAAACGTTTTAATTGTTCTTCATTTGGAACACTTAAAACCGGAATAATAAAATCTTCATTTTCCCAATCTTCCCAATTGTCTGACATGTTATATATTATATCTATTAAATCAGTATAATATATTTAAATCAATTTTATTATATATAAAACAAATAAAATATCAAAATTAATTGAAAAAGCGTTAACAATTTTAAATAATAATGTTTAACCAGTGATTGTATATGTTGCAGCAGCTTTTTCCTTCTCTTCTTTAGCTTTTTGTTCTTGGTCTAAGAATTTTTGATAATTAGCCTCCATTGTTTTTGGATTGCTTGCACAACCTCTGTTAGTTATTTTAAGTTGAACAATTGATGTAAGTAATAATCCAGTATACATATACCACATAGATTCGCCAACATTATCTCTAGTAACAACTAGTTCAAATAAATCATTTTTCATTTTATCAGATTCTACACCCCCTGTTTGATATTTTTCTTTCATTAGAGGTGTTAGAATACCCCAATATTGGTCGAAATTGCTTGGAACTATTTGATTAATTAATATGGAAGTATTTCCGCATATTTTAATTATAGCATCAGCTGCAGTTTCGAGTGCTTCTTTCTTTTCAGGAGTCATATTTTTATCTTCTGTCAATTTCTTTTCTATATCTTTATTTATTAATAATTCAGTCAATAATTTAGTAGCAGGACCAGAGACATAATAATAACCAACAACATCAGCAAATGCACTTTTAAAACCTGGATAAATTGTTAAAATTAAAACAAGAACGCCAAAAATTAATATCCATGGTAAGAATGTTAGGATACCAGCAGCTCCCATATTTTCAGTAATATTTCCTCCACAATTACTAGCAATAATTGATGAATTTACCATAAATTGTATTAAAATAACTAATAATATGTATATAGCTAAATACATATAGCTATTGCTAATATAATTCTTATATTCTTGTTTATTTTGATAAAGGGTATAAGGTAAGGCTGGCTTTAAGGCCAAATAATAAAAAAGTGTTGTTAATAAAAATGTTAAAATATTTAAGTATGAATTAGCCATATAGATAATATGTATAAATTAATTTAAAATTTTAACTATATTTATTATGAATTTTGGAGAACCAGCGCCTAAACCGATACTTACAGAACCAGGTGTTAAATATTTTTTAAATCAAGCTCTAAAACAATCTCATATTATAAGAGAACAATTTCATAATACTGTTTTTAATATTGGGATGTTTATTTTGTTTCTAATTGTTTTAGGGGGAATACTTGTTTATAAATATAAAGGAAAATTAACACCTGTTGAAGTAGCTAAAAAAAATAAGGAAAAACAACAATATGTATTGGAAAAAATAAAAAAATTTCAGGTAGCAAAACAAATAGCACATCAAGAATTAATTACTGGATTACCCCATTGGGAAAATGAATATGTATCTCATAATTAATTATAGCTATGTTTTTTATTTAAATTTAATTTATTAACTATAATATATATAATAATGTCAACAGAAGAAATACATAGTATTAAAGATGCTTTGAATGAATACTTTAGATTGAAAGAAAAATTTGAAAATGAAATGAATGTAAATAAACGAAAAATAATTAATAATCCAACATTAAGTAAAAGGGAAAAACGTTCAGAATATTTAAAATTAATGCCAAAATGTGTCAATTGTAAACGTCCATCTAGAAAAGGTACCATATTTTCTATAACATTTAATCCATCTAATGATAAAGAGGATTCTTATAGAGTTTTTAAGTCACAATGTGGTAATTTAGCAGACCCATGTAATCTTAATATTGAAATTAATTTAGGTTCCTTCGAAAACTTAGATAAATCAATTGCAGATATTAAAAATGAAATTGATGATGCAAAAAAAAATATAATTAATGATAAAAATAAATTATTGTTTGGTCTAATAACTACTGAAAGTGCTCTTAAAAATTTTGATAATAATAAATCTTATATTAATGATTTAACATCTATTTATGAAAGTTATATATTAAGTTGGAATAAAATTAATGACAATCCAGATAAAAAATCTGAGTTAGATGAAGCATTAGTGCAATCTTATGAAAATATTAATATTATAAAGGATTGTATTAAAAAAATGAATGAAAATAATGATACTCACTTTGCTATTGAAGCGGCTACAATTTATCATACAACATTGCAGCCATTATTAAATAAAATTAGACAACTTAAATACGGAGTAAATTTAGTTTATAATGATAATTCAAATGATACTTGCAGATTAATTCAACGAAAAACTGCATTAGAAAATATATATATAGGAGGATATAATAATACTAAAGTAGTTGCTTTTGATGTTGGACTTAAAGCATTCAAAAAAAAACCTGGTGCATTTATTATCGAATCTGATAGCACATCACAAGAAGAAGAATTCACTATTAAAATTCAAGAACCTGGTCAACCAAAACCAATTGATGAAATTGATGATGAACCAATTATTGGTCAAGGTGTAGATGGAATTGACTGGCAGACTAAAGAATATAAAGATTTATGGGTTATATTACCACAAGCACTAAGAAATGAATTCAAATCTAATATAGATTGGATGAAAGAATTTATGCATAAATGTGTAAATGAGAGAATAAATCATGGTCCACAATGGAATGGTTGTAAATTAACAATACCACCAAATATTGTTATTCCACCAAGAAAAATGGAAAATGGTCAGTACGATTTTGGAGTTTCTATTTATAATAAAGCGTTTAGTAAATTGCCGGAATCACTAAAAAATAATTATCTTACCTTGTATAATGAAGACACGCAAACAAAAGAAAAGAATTACAATATGTTAATAGATGCTATGAATGATTTAGTAGAAAAAGAAGTAAATTTCGGTAGAGGTTTTTTCTAATGTAATTATATATGATATTAAATTATATTTCAATACCAATTTTTCTTATTAGTTTTGCAGTTGGATTATTTTTTATATATATACTTGGTCCGGAGATGAAAACAGTTTATATTTATCCTAGTCCAGAAAATGTTGATAAAGTATTATTTAAGGATAAAGCTGAAAATTGTTTTTACTTTGAACAAGAAACTATTGAATGTCCAAATAATGAAAGTCTAATATCTAAAATACCTATACAAGCTTAGAATATTTATAATATAATAATATAAATGGGAATTAATCTTGGTAAGTTTGTTCATACTGAAACTGGAAAAATAATTATGTCTATTTTGTTGGGATTTGGTTTAGCTTCTTTATTTAGAACAGTATGTAAGGACAATAATTGTATTTTATTTCATGCACCACCTTTAGATGATTTTAAGGATAAAATTTATAAAAGTAATGGAAAATGTATAAAATATGTTCCAGTTGCCACAAAGTGTACATTAAATTCTAAAACTGTAACATTTGAATAATTTCTATCTTTTATAAAGATGGAGCAAAACATTGGTTATACATTTTCCATTACTTTTATAAAATATATACTTTGCGTAATTATCGTAATCAATCAATCTTTACAATAATTATGAGTGATTCAACAAGTATTTTAGATTTACCAACTGACCCCGTTGGAGGAGGAAGTATTGGTGGTAATATAGCTTTAACCGCTCAAGAAAATATTACACAACCTAATTCAGGAATGTCTTTAGACCAAACTACTATAAGTCAAATTGTTAATGGTTTACAACAAGCAACTTTATCTGGTGCAACCCAATTACCATCTAGAGATATTCCTATGAATACAAATAATCTAGCCAGTGACCCACAAGTTATGCCAAATTATGTCCCACAACCAATGCAAGATTATATTAGAAATAATGAACAGACTTCTGATATGATTAACAATTATAATACAAGTAAACAAACAAATAGTTCTTTAGATGATATGTATAATGAAATTCAGACACCATTATTATTAGCAGTATTATATTTTTTATTCCAATTACCATTTTTTAAGAAATTTTTATATTCATATATACCATTTTTATTTTCAAATGATGGTAACTTAAATATTAATGGATATTTATTTACAAGTATTTTATTTGGTATGTTATTCCATTTGTTAATGAAAACAACCTATTATTTTGATACCTTTTAAATATATATAAATGATTTACACGCATCTATATATATGTTTCAAACAAAAATGAAGATGAATTTATGAATAGACTTTTGCAAAATAAAAAAATATAAATAATATAATTATTCGTTATAATAATTGAATTCATTTTGATTATAAATATATGATTGATGAATACGTTAATAAATTAATTGAAAATTTACCAGAGTCATCAAAAAAATTACAAAATATTGATTTAGTTTTAGATGGTGGTTTATTTAATGGAAGTTATTTGGTTGGAGCATTATATTTTTTAAAGGAAATGGAGAGAAGACAATATATTATAATTGATAGAATATCAGGATGTAGTATTGGTTCTATAGTTGGATTTTTATATTATATAGATGCTTTTGATTTAATGCCTAAATTATATGAAACTTTTAATAATGAATTTAAAACTAATTTTACGTTAAATACAATTAAAAATTTAAAAACATTTTTAGTCGGAAGAATTCCTGATGATATTTGCAGCAAAGTAAATGGTAAACTTTTTATATGTTATAATGATATTAAACGTAAGAAAAAAATAGTAAAATCAACTTACAAAAATGTAGATGAAATAATAGATACTATAATTAAATCGTGTTATGTTCCTTTATTAATAGATAACAATATTTTATATAAAAAAAAATACATTGATGGCATAAATGCTTTTATTTTTAATAAAGAAAGCAATAAAAAAATATTGCATATGGAATTATTCAGTTATGATAAATTTTTTAATGCGATTAATATCAAAAATGAAAAAACTAATTTTCATAGAATTTTATCTGGATTATTAGATATTCATAGTTTTTTCATTAAAAAATCAAACACTACTATGTGTAGTTTTGTTGATGAATGGAATATATGTAATAAATCATTTTATTATTTTAAATTGCTTTTTGAGGTATTTGTTGTAAATATACTTTATATTACAAATTATATGAAAAAATACATTTCGCCTGATATTGAGGATAATTTACTAGTTAAAATAATATCAAGAATTACTTTTGATATATTTAGCATTATTTTAGAAAAATATTGTTTATAAGTTTAAATTAATATTTATTTGTAAGATATCAATATAATAATATGGATAATATTGATATCACAGACTCGGCGTTTTGTTTAGAGGTTCCTGATTTAAATAATATTATCAGTCCTTGTGAAAGTATTATTATAGATTATACAATGTTTATTTATATTGGAGCTGCAATTTTACTTGCTATTATTAGTATATTTATTTATAATTTTTATCAAAATAAAAGAAACAACCAAGATGAAAATTGCTCAGGAGGTTTTTGCACAATGGGAAATAATCCTAATAATTAACTTTAATAAACTTGTTTTTTGTTTTTACGACTTTTTGAACCATAAATGTTGAATAATCCATTATTTTTTTTAGTTGTTTTCTTCTTCCTTTTCTTAACTGTAATATTTTTATTATCTTTTTGGGTTTTTATATCATCTGGTCTATAATTTAAAAACCATTCTTCAAACATTTTTGTATTCTTATTTTTTTTAAGTTCTTTATATTTTAACGCTTTTTCAGCTTTCATTTCTTCAACTGATTCTTGATGACCATAGCAAGTTATACTAAATCTTTTTAATAACCCTTTTTGTACTAATCTATTTTTCTGTTGAACATCAAATAAAAATTTTGACATACAAAGAATTCTATCAATAAATTGATTGTAGTATGGTTTATTAGCATATAAAAACGCTAAATATAAACTTAACATAGTATCAATTGTTGCTACTTTTACTTTTTTACCCTTTATTATTAATACGTTATAACTATGACATCCGATGGGCTTATAAATAAATAAAATAGAATCATTTCCAACTTTAACTTCATAATGTTCAGGAACTATCTCTCCAACTGCATCTTGTTTAAATATTTTTACATTTTTAAATCCATTATCAATTAGACGTTCTTTAATAATTTCAGCTGTTTGTTCAGGATTATTAGATAAAACATCAAAGTCTGCTACATTTTCGATTTTTTTCTTTAAATTTGAGGGCATATATTGTGAGTAAAGACTATTAGCAAAACCACCAAAAAATACTACACCTTGATTAATAAGAGCATTTTTAGTTATTTCATAAATTTTATCTTCATTTTCTTTATCTTCCATTTCACGTTGAAAATCGACATCATTACAATTAATATCAGTAATAGGATAATTTTTATTTAATAATGCTAACCTTTTTAACACCTTTTCCCATCTGCTAATATCACCAGCTGGTCTAGATAATTCAAGATACATTGACATTCTTAAAAAATTAGGAGGGGCATACATCATACCACCAACACTTATTGTGTCACTTTTTATAGCAAGAAAAATTTGCTTCGGCAAATAAGTTATATCTGCTACTGCCATATAATTAACATAAACTTTATAGGTTCCATGGTGTTGACCTGATTTAGCTTCAACATCAATAAAACCTTTCTTAAAATAAATATTAGCTAATTCTTTTGCATCATTCAAAGCATTTTGAGAGAAAAAATCATAATCTGGAAGTTCAACTTCTTTATTATAGAATCTATCTTCTTCAGGTAAAATATTGTTAATAGCTGTTCCTCCATAACAAATTAATTTTTTATGTTTAATAAATTCTTCAACTATATCAATTATTTTTTGTACATCTTCTGAATTTACTACTCGTCTACCCATTTTTTCTTCAGCTTTATCTACCGCCATACGCAAAATTGTTAATTCACAATCTGCAAATGACAAATCTTTACAGACATTTTTTTCTTTTGGCATTTCTATATTATTATGTTAAAATAAAATTGAATAATATTGATATTTACACCATTGAAGATTTAAAACCACATAATTTTTATATTTTTTCTGTAAATAATACAAATGACTAAACATAAGACAGAAGACAGAAGATTATAAAAATTATGTGGTTTTAAATCATCATGTTATATTAGTCTTTATATATATTAAATATACGGATTACTCTAAATAAATTTCAATATATCTAAAAGTTAAAATCATAAAAGTCAGTTGATGCATTTCTTGTAGCATAAGAATATTCTGGTAATTGAGGTGTTGGTGCAGCAACTGTAACAGGTTGATATCTCAAATCATCGGGTTTAAGTGCAAATGCATATCCGGCTCTATCAAAAAAGAGTGCATTCTCCATAAGATTATTATCAACTAATTGATATCTCAATGCAACCATTTGACATCCACTTGCTCTACATACCATGCCACTAGGATTAGCCGGATTACTGCCATTATCTGGTGTTACGATGGTTATACCTCGTCTATTAAAATCAGTCAATTCATTGATGTCAGGATTATTTTTAATATTATAATAATCATATTCTCTCATAAATATTGAGTTGCTCGTTAAATTAATGAACTCAAGTAAATCTTGATTCTCAAGAAATGCAGTATTTGTTCTATCAACAATTAGTATAATTTTATTTTGGAGAGATAAAAGAGGAATATTTCCTAAATTTTTTCCTTCAGATTCATAACTATAACTAGGTCCTAACATAATATCAGTATTAGACTTGAAAATATCTGTTAATTTAGAATACATGTTTTGATTACTACTCTTAAATCTTAAGTGAATTAATATAGGGTCACTTGGGTTTGGACATGTTCCTCCGGAAAACGCATAATTTTTAATAGTATCCATAACAGTTCCAAAGTTGACTGAATTAAATGTTTCTTTAACATGATAATTATCAATTGTGCTGGTTGCTACAACTGGTTGGTCATTTACAGAATATATTTCAAAATCAAGACATCTAACACCTTGTTTTATAATAGCCTTTAAGTTACAGATATTAACAAAATCATTTTTATAATTTGACCCTGAACAAGCATTATACGCCGTTTTAATATAATAATCAAATAAATTTCCACTACAATCGGGGTCTGAACTATTAATTGATATTAAATTACCAGCAACACTTGGATATAGAGTATTCATATAATCGCATGTAGCATTTTCTAGTCTGCTTAGATAAATCATATAACCAATAAAAATGATTAAAATTATTAGTATAAATGCCATAATTACATAAGATTGAAATGATTCGTCTAAACTTTGTATTTGTGATAAAAAATCTGTATTTGTTGATGACATTACTAATATATTAAATTATTATTAATTTTTGTTATAAAGTTTTGAGAGAAAGATATTTAGGGAAATTACTACTTTAAATTAAAAGTAAGGAGTAATTACTTAAATATATATTATTTAGTTATATTATAAATGCCAAAGGTTTGTGAATATGAAACGTGTAGAGCTTATGCTAACTATGGTGAGTTTTATGGAAAACCATTAAGATGTAAAGAACATAAAGGAGACTATAAATTAGTTAGTCAATTGTGTCATGAAGGAAATTGTAAAATAATACCAATTTATAATAAAGAAGGAGAAACAAAAGCATTATATTGCTCTCAACATAAATTAGATGGAATGATTGACATAATACATAATGCGTGTTTTTATGAAAATTGTAAAACAAGACCAATTTATAATTACAATGGAGAAAATAAACCATTGTATTGTTTAACACATAAATTAGATGGAATGGTTAATGTGGTTTCAAAAAAATGCGTCTACTCAAAATGTAAAAAACAACCATGTTTTAATTATAATGGTGAAAAAATAGCATTATATTGTTCAGAACACAAAAAAGAAGAAATGATTAACGTAAAAGATAAAACTTGTATTCATCCAAAATGTAAAAAACAACCATGTTTTAATTATAATGGTGAAAAAATAGCATTATATTGTTCAGAACACAAAAAAGAAGAAATGATTAACGTAAAAGATAAAACTTGTATTCATCCAAATTGTAAAACGAGACCAAGTTATAATTTTGAAGGGAAAATGATTGGTTTATATTGTTCTATTCATAAATTAGATGGAATGGTTGATATTTATCATAAAAGGTGTTTACAAGAAGGTTGTAAAACTCAACCTACTTATAATATAGAAGGAGAAAAAACTACATTATATTGTTCAACACACAAAAAAGAAGGAATGATTGATATAAAGCATAAAAAGTGTAAGGCAAATTATTGTTTAGGAACTCTTGCTAATTCTAAATATAAGGGATATTGTGCTACTTGTTATCAACAATTATTTCCAACCGATCCTTTAACACTTCAAATTCGTTGTAAAACAAAAGAAATTACTGTCCAAAACTATATTAATTTAAATTTTGAAGGCTTTCAACATGATAAACCTTTATACACAGGCAATTGTGACTGCACACACAGAAGAAGAATAGACCACAGAAAATTAATTGGAAATACTTTATTATGTATTGAAACTGATGAAGAACAACACAAGGGTTACGATAAAGATGATGAAGAAATTCGTTATGATGATTTATATATGTTACATAGTGGAAAATTTATATTTATAAGATTCAATCCAGATAAATTTAAGGATAAAAATGGCAAATCTATAAACCCAATGATGTATACTCGTTTACCTATTTTGAAAGAGGAGATTGAAAAACAAATTAAAAGAATTGAAAATGAAGAAAATAAAGAATTATTAGAAATTATTAAATTATATTATGATGAAATAAAGAATTAAAAAATAATACTATTATATACTAAATATGGCTGGAGGGCTTATGCAACTAGTTAGTCAGGGAAATCAAAATATAATTTTGAACGGCAATCCTGAAAAATCATTTTTTAAAAGCACATATAAAAAGTATACAAATTATGGTCTTCAAAAATTTCGTCTAGATTATGAAGGTACACCTCAATTAAATTTAACAACTGAAAGTACATTTACATTTAAGGTTAAAAGGTACGCAGACCTTCTTATGGATTGTTATATATGTATAACATTACCAAATATTTGGTCAGGAATAATGCCTCCACAACCTTATACTAACCCCGACGGTTCGACTAGTTATACAAATTGGGCTCCTTTTGAATTCCAATGGATAGATAATTTAGGTGCTCAAATCATCAGTAATATAACAATCAATTGTGGTAATCAACAATTACAAAAATATTCAGGACAATATATACTTAATTCAGTTAGAAGAGATTTTTCAGGAAGTAAACGAGCTCTATTTGATGAAATGATAGGCAATGTTCCTGAATTGAATGATCCGGCTAATTCCGGACCTCGTGTAAATGCATATCCAAATGCTTTTCATACAACAAGTCCAGCTGGAGCACAACCTTCTATTATGGGTAGAACATTATGGATTCCAATTGGCTCATGGTTTAGTCTTCTCTCTACGCAAGCTTTTCCATTAATAGCTCTTCAATACAACGAGTTATCTATCAATGTTACATTTAGACCTATTAATCAGTGGTTTACTATTCGTGATGTTATGGATTATACAAATAATTATCCGGTTATTGCTCCAAATTTTAATCAATATTATATGCAATTCTATAGATTTTTACAAACACCTCCAGACGAAGAAATAGGTCCTACATCTTATGTAGATACTAGAACAAATTGGTTTGCAGATATTAATTTAAATTGTACATATTGTTTTCTCTCTAACGATGAATCAACAATTTTTGCAAAAAATGAACAAAAATATTTATTCAAACAAATTCATGAAAAACCATTCTATAATATAACTGGAGCAAATAAGATTGATTTGGATTCGATTGGTATGGTTATAAGCTGGATGTTTTATTTCCAAAGAAGCGATGCTAATTTAAGAAATCAATGGTCAAATTATACAAATTGGCCTTATGAATACATGCCTCAAGATATAACTCCAGCTTCAACAGGAGGAGATTATCCAAATCCAAATCCAATAGGTCCACCATTTTTAGGACCTGGATTAAATCCAGACGGAACATTATCAGGTTTATATTATTCAGGGGTTTATAATCCTCAAAATCTTAAATTTATTTTGATTGCATTAGGAATATTACTTGATGGCCAATATAGAGAGAATATTTTACCTGCAGGAGTATTTAATTTTGTAGAAAAATATGTAAGAACAGCTGGTTTTGCTCCTCCAGGTTTGTATTGTTATAATTTTTGTCTGGATACAGACCCTTTAAAGTATCAGCCATCTGGTGCAATGAATATGAGTAGATTTACAAACATACAGTTTGAATTTACAACGATTACTCCTCCAGCAGACCCTTATGCACAGGTTTTAACAATTTGTGACCCAGCAACTGGAGATATAATAGGTATTAACAAACCAACATGGAGAATTTATGATTACAACTTCAATATGTATTTAATAGAGGAGAGAGTAAATATGGTGATATTTGTTGGTGGAAATGCTGGATTATTGTATGCAACTTAATAATAAATTAAACCAGTTTACACATATTATAATTATTATATCATTAAATGATGTTAAGACATAATAATTTTATATAATATTAAGTTATTAAATAAGTATGATGCGAATTATAACGATAGTTAAAAATATTTTACAAAAGTCAAATTTAAAACCTCCATTAGGTAGATGGAATATTGAAATTTGTAATAAAAAACTCAATAATAAAATAGATTTGGCAAACGAAGACCATTGTGGGCCATGTGGTAAATATATAAAAAATGTATTAGTTACTGAAAAAATTGATGTTAATATCTAAAAATAATAACTCCTTTAAGTAGTTTAAATTATATATTTTACACCTTTGGACATTTAAAACGCCGTTTAATTTTAACATATAATATATTATACAATATTATATGTCTATTTATGGTCATTATACACAACAATATTATGGAAATAAATTTATTTTTCCAGAAAAATCATTTTTAATATCAGGCATAAGTTTTTATAGAGATAATTGTTTAGACATCACATATGAAACAGAATTGATAATGGAGTTGGAACCAGACAACGAATACGATAAATCAGCAATATCTATCAAAAATAATAATAAAAAGATTGGTTATGTTCCGAATTGTCAAATAAAAGAATTATGTAAAGAAAATATAACAGAACCATTAAAAATAATAAATATAAAACTTATCAATGGAAATTATGGAATTCGTGTTATACCTAAATGCTTTTATGTTTATGATAAAATATTAGAAAGTAAAGTATTTTTCTCTGATGATTAGTCAGCGTTTTAAATGTCCAAAGGTGTAAAAGGTACTTAAAGACGACTGCACTACATAATGAAGGGAATTTCTTGAGATTTTGAAAAAATGGTCTAAAAAAGTTCCCTACACATGAAGAGAAATTAATCAAAATAATTTTGGGAAAGTTTTTTTGAATTTTCAAAATGGACAAAAAAAATGTCCAAAATCGATATACCAAAAACGTCCTTACTGACCGAATTTTTTTATTACGATAGTGAAAAATTATCGTCATAAATTAAACCAAAGAAATATTTTTTGTGATTGTAAAAAAAATATATATTTTTATTAAAAAAGGATTTAGGCGTTTTTTTTTATCTTTATAGATAAATGAATGATAACATAAAACGCCAAAAAAACGCTGAAATATTTTTCTGTAAAATTTGTAATTTTAAATGCTGTAAAAAAAGTGATTGGGATAGACATATATTAAGACCAAAACATATTAAAAATGAAAATGATAATAAAAATGATACAAATGATAATAAAAAAACGCCTTACGATTCATCATCTGTATATAAATGTCATTGCGGAAATATATATAAACATAGGTCAGGTTTATCTCGTCATAAAACATCAGAAAACTGCAAAAAAAACGCCAATTATGAACACTACTACACAGATGAAGGGGAATTTAAGGCTTTAACTAATCTTATTCTAGAGGTTGTAAAGCAAAATAAAGAATTAGTAACATTAAATAGTGAAGCTCAAAAACATAATCAAGAACTCACAAATAAGCTTGTAGAAATGTCTGGAACAACTAATAATAACACACTAATAAATAATAATTCTAATAATAAAACGTTTAACTTAAATGTATTCCTAAACGAAACATGCAAAGACGCTATGAATATTAATGATTTTATTGATTCCCTTCAATTACAACTATCAGATTTAGAAGAAGTAGGTAAGCTAGGCTTTGTAGATGGTATTTCTAATATTATTGTTAAAAATTTAAAAGCACTAGATGTTCATAAAAGACCTGTGCATTGTGCAGATAAAAAGAGGGAAGTTATTTATATCAAAGATGAAGATAAATGGGAAAAAGAAAATGAACAAAAAATAAAAATTCGTAAAGCTATCAAACGTGTAGCATTTAAAAATGAAAAACTTTTGCCAAAATTTAAAGAGCTTCATCCAGGGTGTAACTATAGTGATTCAAAATATTCAGACCATTATAGTAAATTAGTTATAGAGGCGATGGGAGGTATGGGAGATAATGAAAGCGAAAAACAAGACAAAATTATCAGAAATATAGCTAAAGAAGTAGTTATAAATAAAAGTTAATAATTTGATGGCAAAGGTCCATCTACTATAAATTCACCTGTTGCAGTATACCTTGATGGATAATTAGGCATAAATTGTAATTGATTAGGTTTATATCTTTTATTAAATAATTTTTGACCTTCATTAAATGATTTACTCCAAGTATCTACTCCAAAATTAGCTTGAGGTGGCTGAGCATACATATCCTTAGTAATTATTTTTTCTCTAGTTCCATAACCGGTTGTTAATGGAGAATATGTAGGTGTTACACCAACGGTCAATTTACCCGCATTATTGGCACCAGCAATACATTCTGATGTTTTAGGAGACGATGATAAATTAGGCTGACAACCAGGACAATCAAAATCAGTAAAGCATTGCTGACCAGTTATAGCACATCTTGAAGTTGGTCCGCAAAAATTTTGACAACTATAAGTAGTATTTAACGGTAAATCTACAGTATGAGTTGTTTTATCACTTACAGGAGTTGAAGTAAAGCATTCTACAATATATTTTTCGGCAGCTAAATAATCAATCATATTAAAAACAAAAACTAGTAAAATCATTGTCATAAGGGGTAAAAATATTGTGTTAAAAGAAAATTTCATATAATAAATTGATATTAAAATTTTTATATTAATTTAATATAAGTAATGTCAGATACAAATAATGATACTAGTGCTATAGACGAAAAAAAAGACCAAGATTCATCCTCTTCTGCAAGTAGTTTTATATCTAATATAGGAGGATTCCTAACTTCTTTAATTGTGATAATTATTCTAATAATATTATACTTTTCAAGTGGTGGATTAATTTTATTTATGTGTAAATTAGCACAATCAAATATATTACCGTCCGAACCTAATTGTGCTCCTTATACTGATAATAAACCAGATATAGAAAAAATACAAACTAATATTTTTACCACATTTACAGACCCTGAAATGTCTATGAAAATGGAAATACCATATGATATAAATTCGCAAAATAAACTTGTTGAGATATTTAAAAAATATAAGGAAAAATCTTCTTCAAACTTTTTAGCAAATTATTTTATTTCAATAATAGAATCTATATTACAATTTAATTATTCAGCAATTAATACTATTATGAATTTAATGAACTCCACATTTCCTGAACCAGCAATAGTAGGTGTTGGTCCTTTAATTGGTGGTTTTTTATTTGCTTTTGGAGCCTTAATTAATATTATTTATTTTATATATTTATGGTTTACAAATATGTCGTGGTTCTTTAAAACAAATAGAAATGATACAGGTGATGGAAAGCCACAATGGGAAGATGTCACAATCATGACTCCAGTAAATTGGTTTTTAGGAGCAGGATTAGCAATACTATTTGTTTTTATAATTATATTTGGTTTTCCTATTGTTTCAATTTTACCAATATTAGTTTTTCATAATTCTGTAATTTCCACATTATTTGTTAAAGCTATAATGAATGGTAAACAAATATCATCATTTACTATCATAAAAGAAACCTTAAAATATTATAAAGTAATAATAGTATCAATAATAAGTTTGTTTCTTATTTTATTGGCTTTCTCTAAATTAGGTACATTACCTGGTATTTTTGCAATTCTTACTGTTGGATTAATATATTATGGTTTAATAGGTTTAGATATTTTTAAATCAATTCCAGAATCAAATTTATCCCCATTAGTTAGCAATAAACAAGCTATTAAAACATGTAAGGCACCAGAATTTAAAAAATTTAATGAAAAAGGATTCTTTTATAATTTGATATTTGGACAAAAAGGTGGCAACATTTCAAAAGAATTAAGAAAAATAGGAAAAAATTTATCTAATAAATAATTTTATCGTAATATTACTTAAATAATAGTTATTTAATTAATATTATAATGGGTAAAAATAAAAATAAACTATCAAAACATCCTTTTGTTAGTATATGTACACCAACATTTAATAGACGTCCTTTTATACCAATAATAATGAAATGTATTGAGAATCAAACTTATCCGAAAGATAAAATGGAATGGATTATTGTAGATGATGGTACTGATAAAATTGAAGATTTAGTAAGTCATCTGCCTTATGTAAAATATTTTAAATATGATGAAAAAATGACAGTTGGTAAAAAAAGAAATTTAACAAATGAAAAAGCAAAAGGTGATATTATAGTTTATATGGATGATGATGATTATTATCCTCCTTATAGAGTAAATCATGCTGTAGAAAAATTACTCGGAAGTAAATTTTTATGTGCAGGTTCAAGTGCAATGTTTATGTATTTTAAACATATAAATAAGATGTTTCAATTTGGTCCATATGGTCCAAACCATGCAACAGCAGCAACATTTGCTTTTAAAAGAGAATTATTAAATCAAACAAAATTCGATGAAGAGTCATCTGTAGCTGAAGAGAGCAAATTTTTAAAAGGTTATACTATTCCATTTGTGCAATTAGACTCAACAAAATCCATATTAGTGTTTTCACATACTCATAATTCATTTGATAAAAAAGAATTATTAAAACAAATGCCAAATCCAAGTGTGCATGATACACCATTAACTCCAAAAGATTTAGTAAAAGAACCAGATATCTTAAAGTTTTTTATGGAAGATATAGATGAGTTATTAATTAATTATGAACCAGGTAAACCAGAAAATAAACCTGATGTAACTAAACAATTAGCCGAAATAAAGATAGAGAGAGAGAAAAAAATTCAAGAAATAATGAAACAACAAGCAGATTATCAAGATACAATTAATAAAATAACAATGATTACAAATCCTGAAATATCTCAACAACAAATTAATGAACAAGCTATGATGATACAACAATTAATGTTTGAAAATAATCAATTAAAAGAACAAGTTCAATATTTAAATAATAAAATTAAACAGCTTATTACATCTCAAATAGAAAAAAAGAAAAATGAAAGAAAAATTGAATTATCTAGTGAAGGTCCAACAATAAATATAGCTTAAAATGATTTAAAGATATATGTGTTATATATTATAATATATAAGACATGTACCAGGACGATTATTTAAATCAAGTTGACCAAAATAATTTTGACGAAGACGATGCTGATAAAATGTTTGAGAAGGTAAAGAGACAAGATAAGGGTTACAATGTAATTTATAGAAAGGCTTTAAAGAAAAATGGACAACTATATAACAAGAAAATTGAAATATATACATCCAATGGAACTGGAAATCGAATTAGAGATGCAGAGACTGGTGAATATTTTTCAAACCTTGTAGGTTCAAAGGATGAATATTTGTTTTTCAAGGTTATTTTGACTACTGGAGAATGTCGAAGTATAAATGGTTCTAGCACGTTATTTTATAGTTCGCCTCAGCATTATGTATCTCATTTGTTGTGTGATGTAGACCCTATTTTATCACATAATTGGGAGCTAAATAGGGATGCTAGGTTATTTGAATTAAAGAATAAAATTATTCTAAATCAACATTCTATTGATGTTAGATAAAGTCAATATTAATTAAAATTAATTAAATTTAAACTATAAATTTTTTATCATAGTTTAAATTGAAAAACTTATTCTTCTGATTCATCACCAGCATCTTCTTCTTCTTCAATTTCTTTATCAGTTGTTCCAGTAGCATTTTCTTTAATATATTTTTCAATATATCTATAAATACGATTAATATCGAGTTTGCTTATTTCATAATTATCAAGTAAATTAATAATCTCTGACGTGTCATGATTATTACTTAATTCAATAAAGAATCCAAATAAATCTTTTTTATCCATTCCTAATTTCTGACATAGCTTCTGTATAAAAAGAGAATTATTATATTCAGTAGAATATTTAGTTAAGACTTTTGTAAATCTAACCTCACATGGTATAGTTTTATTATTTGTTATAAATGTTTCATGATATAATTTATTATTTTTAAATGTCTTAATTAGAGAACTCATTTCATTAAATTGCCATATTTGTTTTTGAAATGTAATACGGTCAATATAATCTGCAAAACATATATTATCTAATTGAGAAATATAGAATGGTATAGATTTTTTCTTATCCATTTTTTCAATTACATCAATAATATTTTCATGCCATAATAATCCAACACTTGTTCGGTCTGTTTCATTCATAATATTATTATGTTCATTAAGAGGAAAATAACCTTTAATAAGTTTATTTGTGATTTTTTTTGTATCATCATTATATGATTTAATTTGAAGAATATTTTCAATAATGTCACATGTAAAAAGTTCAGGTTTATTTTTGAATAAGTTATGGATATTATTTAATTTTCTTAAATCACCTTGAACATATGTGACTAGTTTAGTTTTTAAATTAGATTCGATTTTAGTGAATAATGATTCTGTTATGTTTAATATTTGAAGTTGATTGGGTGTTTTTAATTCTATAGTATTACAAACTTTCATTAGTTCTTTAATTTTTTTATCTACTCTATAGTTACCAATACAAATAATAGGATTCATAGTAACTTCTTCTAATTTTTGTTTTTTCGTCTTTTTAGGTCTAATAAGTTTAATGAGTGAATTTATACCTCCTTTATCACCGTTATTCATTCCATCAATTTCATCCATAATAATTGCAATTTTTTTGATTTTTTTATTAAATAAACTCATAATATTTTTATCAGACATATTATGTTTTGTAATATCTTCGATAACAGATGTATTTCTAATATCACCTGCATCATATTTAATAATATCATAATTAAGTTCTTTTAATATATTAAAAACAAATGAGGTTTTACCTGTTCCAGGGTCACCATAAATATAAATACCTTTTTTAAAAAGTAGATTGTTTCTATTAGATTCAAAATCATTTAGAATTTTTTTAATTTCTTTTTCTTGTTCATATCGATTAAGAATTTTATTTATATTTAATTTGTCCATTTTATATATTTAACAACATTCTTTTTATGTAGATTTCTACACAAATCACGTTTCTTTAAATAATTAGTTAAAATTTTCCTGCAATTGTCTGAATTATTTTCAATACAATAATTAATAATAAAATAAATATAATTGTTAAAAACCATATTTTTATATCTATATTGTTTATTTTTAAGCCATAAATTTATATTCTCTCCAAGTATTTTTTCAAAGACAAAATCATTATCTCTTCTAATCATATCACGAACATAATTTTCATATAATTTTATAGAACTCTTGATAGTATGATGATATAAATTATAAAATGTCTTATTAACAAATACGAGCTTCTTATATGTAATAAATTCTTTGATTAAATTAATAATATCATCAGGTAAATGAGATAATTTCATTATACATATAATTATTAAAATATATTTATAATGTTTATTTTTATTATTTTCTATATCTTTTGGTGTAAAGGCAAAAAAATAAGAAAAATGTAAAATAAATAGTTTGTCAATGATTATTAACACCATAAATTATTCTGTCTAAGTTTGACAAGGATTATTAACACCATAAGTTATTCCGTCCCATGATACTCCACAATTTTTTGCCCAAGTATATTTAGCACACAATTCATTAGACCCTGAAAATGCAGGAGTATTAAAGCTCATTCTTAAATGTTTATCTCCATCTTGAGGAGAACATGTTCCTAAATCTTTTACATTAATACATGTAGCATTATTTCCAGAACCATCGATTAACCAAAAATCAGGACAATCTGGAATCATAGGAGGCCATTCTTGGTTAGTAGAATAAGTAAGCGCCATCCCAATGAATACAAGACTAATTATTAATATAATTATAGCAGCAAAAAGAATAAATTTTTGAAAACCTTCCATATAAATTAAATAAATATAATTTTTTCTATTTACTTATTTTATATAAATGAACAAAGTAAATAATGGACGTGTTAATATAAAATCACCTAATACTTCAACATTATTTGAAATGTATGATAAAATACCTGCTAATCAATGTGTAACATTTAGGAATGCAACTGATGGTTTATGGAATGAGACTCCTTTGTCGCAAGCATTTTTTTCTAAACAAAACGTACTAATACTTCAAAATGGTATTAGAGCAGGTGTATATCAACGCTCAAATGGACAATATGTAATAGGAGGACAAGATTGTGATTCACTTAAAATAATAATGAGAAGTGTATTTCTTCAGCACTCTGTAAATCAACCATCTAATATTCCTCATCAAATAACTGAGCTAAATAAAATTGTATTAAATTATTGCATACAACAGGTATATAGTGAAGCTCAGGGTTATATGAAATATATAGACGATGTAAGCACATTAGTTGTTCCTATTGCACATCCAATTCAAGCTAGCAATACAGATAGACAACTTGAATTAAAGAGTTGGTTTTAATCCACCTGTAAAAGAGCAATCGTTTGCGTTTTCTTTAAGTAGTTTTATTAATATATTAAAATAATGGATGATAAAATTGTTTTAATATGTGCTACAGGACGTTCCGGTTCGACAACAATGCAAAGATTAATTAACACAATTCCTAATTCAAATATATGTGGAGAGAATTTTGCAGCTATTAATTCACTCCTTGAATTTTACAGAAAAATTAAAAATGCTACTATAAACAATATACCAGGACATTTGACACCTTTTACATATGATTATCTTATTAGCAAAAATGTAAAACCATCTTGGTATAATTCATATAATTATAACCAAATTGTACATATGATAAAGTTGATGATAATTAATATGTTTACACCTTTGCACATTTAAAACGCTCATTATAGACGCTAAAAAAATAAAAAAGTGTAAAATCAATAGTAGGAATTTCACCTACGATGGTCTTACTTTTTCTTCTTCTGTTTTTTCCCTTTGGGAGGAAGAAGTGAAAGACGAAATTTGCGTAACTTGTGAAAAACATAATGGTCGTTCTTGATTTTCTATCCAACAACTTGTTAATTTCATTATGTTTATGGAAGAATTTGCATCTCGTGTCCTGAATACGATTTTTTTGTTTTCGCAACTCACGCAATCAGAACACTTTAACAGACGAAATACTTTCTTCCCTTCCTTATCCTTGTAATATTCTAAATCTTTATTACAATCACAACATTTCTTACTTGTATTACATTCGTTTATGGTAATCGTATCATATTTTCTATGAATTAATTTCCTTAAACCTTTATTCATTGTAGGCATAAAATGTTTCATTTGGGTTGACCTACTCCAATTTCCATAACCGATCAGGATATTTTCTCCAAAAGTTTCCTTAATTTTATTCAGGAATGTATCTATGGATTTCTTACTATAAGAGTATTGTCTGAATTTCATTTTACGCCATACTTCTTGTTTATAAAATTCAGATGTTTCCTTATTCAATTTATTCTTCTCAACTAAATATGTTTTGAACTTTTCATAATCAACTGATTTGCTATTTTGAAATGATAATTGGGTTTCTTTTTCAATAATTCTCTTTCGTTTCCTTTCCTCTAATAAAATTCGTTGGTTTGTTTTTGCTTTACTTTCTCGTTTTCTTTGTGGGGATGTGTATTGTAGTTTGTTTCCATTTTTATCCATCATATAAACTAACGAACGCTTACCAGGGTCGCAACCAACAATATTTCTGTCTTTCAAAGTATCTAATTGTTCTTTGGATAAATCTTCTATGGTATGAAATTCTTGTTCTTGTAAAACAGGAACTCTTGAGCCCCATTTTTTATCTTTCAAATCTTTTCTGATAAATAATAAACAACAGGATATTCCATCGGTTTGTATTTGGTTATGAAACTGGTAATGTTTATTCTTGAAAATTATATTTTTCATATCCAAGAAATTACCCCATACTTCATTTTGGTTCTCTTTCACACTACTTAATAATTCACCCTTTTTGGTTTTATTTCCTTCTTTATCCTTTTCAGGTGAAAATAAATTTATCAAACTCGCTGTATCAATA
>Ga0247837_1000374_pt1 | contig 93758 bp, 99 predicted proteins | sample LaCtaG_2_FD_187115 | JGI IMG/M metagenome (GOLD analysis project Ga0247837, IMG submission 187115) | Freshwater microbial communities from meromictic Lake La Cruz, Castile-La Mancha, Spain - LaCruzMarch2015_14.5m | ecosystem: Environmental > Aquatic > Freshwater > Lake | place: Spain: Castile-La... | reverse complement strand
ATTCATTCGGCACCTTGGCAGGAACGCTCACGAAATTCAAATCCCTCACATCCATTCTGCTGCTTAAACCCCTCATATCATGCATCTTGCAACTTCGCCTCTACTTCACAACCGGACACCCGTGACTCCTGATCGCCTTTTCAAACAGGCTCTTAGAAGTATAGACACCTCTTCAAAGCTTTTTGGCTGAGGGGTTTCTGGAGAATTCATACGTGCTTTTAGAGGCGATTTTGCAAGTGTTCGAATGCGTTAACGATCGGATTATCTTTCCAACGAGGAGTTAAACTTAATGGCCCTAGAATAAAATTTCACCGGGCTGGCAAACATCTATCCCAGAGGAGGTAATGGATTTATTCACACTAAGCAACAGTTTTTTATCACACTTTGCAGAAGGATTAGACGCTCCCAATCGAGCATTTTCTTGTCATTGCCATCGAAACGAAACATCCTGATCTGGTGCGAGATCCAAAAAAGCAAACGAGCCGCAATCGTCCAAGCAGACCCACGGCATCATCACCTCTCCCTGTCCGCTCTGAAACTCCTCAGAAAAATGCATCGCCGAAGAGTGACTCCCGGCCGACTCGGCCGCCGCTGAAGGAGCAAATCCTCGCGATTCTCGCTGACCAGCCGCTCGACAAGGTTGAGTTGTCCAAGCGTATGGGACTCCCTCCTGCGATGCGGAAAAAGTTGCGGGACACGTTGGATCAAATGGAGACCGCCGGCGAGGTGGCGCGGATCCGGAAGGACCGGTATGTGATTCCCAAAGAGGCGGATTTGTTTACTGGAGTGATTCAGTTTCATGCGAGCGGTGCTGCGCATGTGTTGGCTGAGCAACCGGGCGAGACCGACCTTTACATTAGCGCAGAAAACACATGGACCGCGATGCACGGCGATCGTGTGGTGGCGCGGATTTCGACAGATCGGCGACCGGATGCGCGCACGGTCGGGAGGCGTGAAGGTCGGGTGATCCGGATCCTGAAACGCGAAAACGAGACCGTGGTCGGCACGTTGCAGAAGTCGAAGAACTTCTTTTATGTGGTCGCCGATGATCCGCGGTTTGTGCACAACCTCTATGTGCCCGAGCCGCCGCCCGCGATGGGTGCCAAGGTGGGCGACAAAGTGGTGGCAAAAATGGAGGACTGGCCTACCCGCCACGTCAACCCCGAAGGCCGCGTCACAGAAGTCCTCGGCCGCACCGGCGACCCAGGCGTCGATATTTTATCTATCATTCGGAAATACCGCCTCCCGGAAAAATTTCCGCCGGAGGTGCTAAACGATGCCTCGGGCGTGAATCCGGAAGTCTCGCCTGGAGACATCAAAAAGCGCGAGGACTTGCGCGAACGCTTTATTCTTACGATCGATCCCGACGACGCCAAAGACTTTGACGACGCCATCGAGGTGCAGCGCACGGGAAGCGGATGGACGGTGGCGGTGCATATCGCCGACGTATCGCATTACGTCCGTCCCAAGTCGGCTCTGGACCGCGAGGCTTTGGCGCGGGGGAACAGTGTGTATTTGGCGGATCGAGTGATTCCGATGTTGCCCGAGGCGTTGAGCAATGGGATTTGCAGTTTGAAGCCTGGAGTCGAGCGTTTGGTGTTTTCGGTTTTTGCGGAGGTTGGAAAAACCGGCAAAATCGGGAATGTCCGGTTCGCTAAATCGGTGATTCGCAGTGCGGCACGGCTGACATACAAAGAGGCATTTGCGATCTTACAAAAGCCGCCCACCGACGAAGTCAGTCGCCGCGTCCACACTGCATGGGAAGTCTCGTCGGTGCTGCGGCAGAAGCGATTTGCCAATGGCTCGCTCGATTTGGATTTCCCGGAGGTCAAAGTCTGGCTCGACGAAGCGGGTCATCCGGTGCGTCTTGAGCGGGTCGAAAATGATATTTCGCACCAGCTCATCGAGGAGCTGATGTTGCTCGCGAACGAGTGCGTGGCCCGGGAGCTAAAGCTAGCAAAACAACCCACGGTGTATCGGATTCACGATAAACCGGACCCTGAAAAGCTCGCTGAGTATCGCGAAGTCGCCATGAGTTTCGGCCTCAAAGTTGGTGACCTCACCCGCCGTGAGGAACTCAATCGCTTGCTCGCGTCGGTCAAAGGCCGCCCGTTCGAGGGCGCTGTCAAAATCGGCCTTCTTAAGAGCCTTAAACGCGCGAGCTACGCCACCGCTCCGGTTGGGCATTTCGGGTTGAACAAAACGGACTACGCCCACTTCACCAGCCCGATTCGGCGATACGCGGATCTCATCGTCCATCGCTCGCTGGAAAAGCATCTGGGCCTCACTCAGGGTGGACCGTCCTCCGCCGGTTTGGCCGCTACCGCAGAACACATCTCGACCACCGAGCGCGTCGCCGCCGACGCCGAACGGGAATCCACGAAACTCAAGAAGTTGGAGTTTTTCCAACGCCAGATGGAGCTTCGCGAGAGCAATGCGTTTGCAGCGCAGATTCTCGAAGTTCGAAACTACGGGCTCCTCGTCGAATTGCCTGAGTTTCTGCTTTCCGGCTTGGTCCACGTCTCCACGATGGACGATGACTTTTACTGGCACGATGCAGCGCGCTCCCGATTCGTCGGGCGCAAGACAAAGCGCGTTTATGAGGCGGGACAAAAGATCGAGGTGGTCGTGTCGCGCGTGGATATGTTCAAACAGCAGGTGGATTTTAAGGCAGTTTGATCTTGTAACGGTCTTGATTTGAACCATTCTCCAAACTCAACTTTGCCGTAAATAGCCCAGCCAGCGATGGATAATATCATCATCTCCCGTGACTTGCAGATCGAGCGCAAGCACTTCTTCATAGAGTTCCGCGAAAACGATCGCGGTCAATTCGTTCGCATCACCGAGGAAGCGCACGGTCGGCGAAACTCAATCATCATCCCAAGCACCGGGCTCACCGAGTTCGCGGAAAAGTTCGAGGATGTGATGGTCGCCGTCCGTAGCACGCAATCGGCGTAGCCTCGTCGAGTTGGGTTTCGCGCCGCGCACCGTCTGTGTTGACGCATCGATAACTCGCGCTCGATTTTTCTTCCGACCGCACCCATAGTCCCGACGCTTTATGGAAGAAATGTGGGTGAATTGGATTAGCGATGGAATGCTATGGATCGAGCAGGCCGGTTGGGTCGGATGGCTCTGGTTCATCGTGATCTACACGCTCACCTGCGTGTTCTTTTTGCCAGGTTCTTTGCTTACCTTGGGCGCGGGAGCTGCATATGGATTCTGGGGTGGGACTGTGCTTGTCTCGATAAGCTCGGTCGCGGGTGCCGCCGTTAACTTCCTCACAAGCCGATACCTCATGCGCAAATGGCTCACGCGGAAATTTGCCAATAACTCGAAATTTCACGCACTGGACCACGCGGTCGCGAAGGACGGCTGGCAGGTCATTCTGCTCAGCCGGATATCCCCGGTTTTGCCTCACAGCATCGTGAGCTACGCCTGCGGCCTGACGAAGATTTCATTCACGCGCTTCACACTCGCATCGTGGATCGGGTTCATCCCCATCAGTGCTGCGTATGCGTATGCGGGTGCGGTGGTTGGAAAAGTCGCGCGCGCCAAAGCAGGATTACACCATGGCACGGACTCATGGATTTTTTATGGCATTGGCCTTTTCGTCACCGTCGTTGTTACCGTGTTGTCGACTCAAATGGCGGCCAAGGCGATGCGGGAGCGACTGCATCTCGACCACGCAACCGCATCTGTAACAACGGAAAAACTACCGCCAGAACCCAATTGATTTCATGTCTGAAGCATCATCGCCCGACGCCGTCCTGAGCGCATCCGGACTCAGTGTCAAATATGGCACGCACACGATTTTAGATAACGCCGCATTCACGATCCGGCAGGGGGAGCGTGTCGGGCTTGTCGGTCGCAACGGAGCCGGAAAATCGACATTTCTGCATATCGCCGCTGGAACCGCGGAGCCTGATAGTGGGACGGTCGCGCGCCGCCGCGATCTCGTCACGGGATTCATGCCACAGCAGTTTGAGCTGAACAGCGACCGAACCGTGCACGAGAATATCCTCGATGGCGCCTCGCGCATCACCCAGCTCCTGCGCCGATACGAAGATACTCCGCCGGAAAGCGAGTTGTCGTCACAGCTCCTTGATCAAATCAATGTGCTCGATGGATGGGATATCGAACGTCAGATCGAAAGCCTGGCCTCACATCTGCATGCGCCGGCGCTCGAACGAAATGTGACCGACTTGTCCGGCGGAGAAAAACGCCGCGTCGCGTTGTGTCGCGCGTTGATCTCCCGACCGGACTTCCTCATTCTCGACGAACCTACCAACCACCTCGATGCGGAATCCATCGAATGGCTGGAGACCTACCTCGCCCGCATGAACGGGACAGCGTTGTTTGTGACGCATGACCGCTATTTTTTGGACCGAGTGGTTACGCGCATCGTCGAGCTTTCGAACGGCACGTTCTATTTCTACAACGGCAACTACACCGATTACCTCCTGGAGCGGGCTGAACGCCAGTCAGTCGAGGAAATGCAGGAAAAAAAACGCAAGCAATTCCTCGTTCGCGAACTTGCTTGGGTCCGCAAAGCGCCTCGCGCCCGACGCACGAAATCGGTCGATCGCGTCGAACGGTATTTCGAGGAGGCCGCCAAGGGCCCGCCCGAACCGGAAATCGATGTCGAACTCATCATCCCAGCACCACCAAAACTCGCAAATCGCGTGCTCGATCTGCGCGGCATTCACATCGAAATCGCAGGTCGCACCCTGGTGCGCGATCTCGACCTCACGATGGAGGCCGGCACACGACTCGGGATCGTCGGACGTAACGGCGCGGGAAAGTCGTCGCTGCTTCGTGTCATGCTCGGCGAAACGGCCCCCGCATCCGGTGAGGTCATCCACGGAGCGCGCACTGAGATCAATTACGTCGACCAAAACCGACTACTCCTTGACGACACAAAAACCATCGCAGAAGAGGTGGGGGGAGGCAGCGAATCCGTGCAACTCGGAGACGCATCCATTACGATCCGGTCGTATTTGAAACGGTATTTGTTCTCCGATGACCGGATCAATGCGCGCATCTCAACGCTGAGTGGTGGTGAGCGGTCCCGCGTCCTATTGGCAAAAATCCTCAAAAAGGGCGGAAACCTGCTGATTCTGGATGAGCCGACTAACGACCTGGATTTGGGTACCCTGCGATTGCTGGAGGAAGCACTCGCCGCATTCAAAGGGAGCCTCGTGATTGTCAGCCACGACCGGTACTTCCTCAACCGGGTGTGCAATTCGATCCTCGCCTTCGAGCCCGGAGGCACCCTGCGGCAATATGTTGGTAACTACGACGACTACCTTTTGCGGCGCATCGCACCCGAGCCCGAAGGGGCCGTAGTCGAACAACCTAGGGTCGTTGAGACCACCACCCCGCAGCCCTCCACACGCAAACGCAAGCTCTCATACAAGGAATCCCGGGAACTCGAAACCATAGAAGCCGACATCGCCACGGCGGAGTCCGAGTTGGCTAAAATCGAAAACGACCTCGCAGACCCCGAAGTTTTTGCCAATCAGCAAGCAAAATGGCATGAGGCCGAAGCAAAAATGACCTCAGCCAAAGCGCGTGTCTCGGAACTCTACGCCCGATGGGAGGAACTATCCGCCATCGCCGCCGGGTGAATTCATCCGGAAACGGGCCACATGAGGCCCAGTGGCTAAAAATGCCGACCCGCACGAACGCAACGACAAAAGAACACCATCCGCGGGTTGCAATTTGTGCGCGAATCTGCGCATATCCTCTGCCAAATGAGGGTCCCTCTTCACATCGTTGACGCCAGACGGGAGAAGCTCGCTGCTCTCATCGATCGACATCGTTATCTGCCAATAAGCGAGCTCTGCCGCCAACTGGGAGTCTCCGAGGCTACCGCACGACGCGACCTAGCCGCTCTCGTTGGCATGAACAAAATCAAACGCACCCACGGTGGCGCCCTTGCAGAATTTAATGAGCGATTTCGCTCATTTAAAGAGCGCCAGTCTGCATCGGGCGCGAGCAAAGCGGCGGTGGCGCGAGCCGCACTGCGCTTTATTGAACCGGGCGGTGTCTACTTCTTTGATTCGGGAACGACCATCTTCGCTTTAGCTGAGGCGTTCTATGCCAACCCGGTCACGCCGCTAACCATCGTGACTTCAAATATCCCTGTGGGAGAACTTCTCTCGGCCGTGCCCGAGGTGAGCGTATTCCAACTCGCCGGCCAAATCCTGAACCGCCAGTCCGTCATCGTCGGCGAGGTGGCGTGTAGAAGCCTCGGGTTTTGGAAGTTCGATATCGCATTCCTCTCCGCCGAGGCGGCCAACGGCGAGGGAATATGGAACACGCAGGAAATCATCGTCCGCCAGCAAACGGCCACCATTCTCCAATCTGCTCGCGTGCTCTACTGTGTTGACCGCGATAAGATCGGAGCGAAGGCAAGCTTCCTCTTGCGGGCATGGGAGGATGTGGACTGCATGCTCAGCGACGCCTCTCCGAAACTACTCAAAGCATCTCAAATTCCCGTCGCCAAGTCGCTCGGAGTGGATTGCCCATCCCTGCCTTCGGTGGTTCCGCCACCGAATCCGGTCTTTCCCGTGCACTTCCTTTGAGGTCATTTTGAAAACTTCGACTAGCCACTAAAAAACTTCTTGACCATAAAAAGGATTCCTATATGAAAGAAATCAGTCATTTAATTCCTCCCCCATCGGCCTAATGTCTTCCTTCGAATCTCCCAACCGCTCTGTCGTCGAGACGCTCGTTCGCGAGGCGCTTTCCCGGCAACTTGGCCAGCAATTTGGGAGCGGCCCGGCCCCTGAGCTTCGCGTGAGCAGCTCAGCTCGGCACATGCATATTTCTCCGGAAAACGTCGAGGTGCTCTTTGGCAAAGGTGCGGAGCTGACAGTCCACAAGTGGCTCTACCAAGAGGGGCAGTTTGCCTCCGAGCAAACCGTTACCATGGTCGGGCCTCGCAAGCGGATCATCCCGAATCTACGAATCCTCGGCCCTTGCCGGAACCTGACTCAAATCGAGCTCGCCATCACCGATGCTATCCAACTCGGCATTGATGTTCCGGTCCGCATGTCCGGCGACATCGAAGGCACTCCGGGAGCCTACATCATGGGCCCCAAAGGATTTTTAGAAATGAAGAACGGCGTGATCCGTGCCGCCCGTCATGTTCACATGTCTCCCGCTGACGCAGCATTCTATGGCGTCAAACACCTCGACCTCATCACCCTGCGCGTGAAAGCGAAAGGTTGCACGACACGCTTCGACGATCTGCTGGTTCGTGTCGATCCGTCATTCAAACTCGAAGTTCACATCGATACCGATGAGGCCAACGCCTGCGACCTCGAACACGCCGAAAAGGTGGAGCTTTTCAAATCCCAACCCTAGTTAATAAACCCAACAAAAAAACAAATGAGCGAAGCAATCGGACTACTCGAAACGCGCGGCTATGTCGGCCTGGTGGAAGCCAGCGACGCCATGATCAAAGCTGCGAATGTGCAACTAATCAAATCCGTCCCAATCGGCGGAGCATTGATCACAACCATCGTGCAGGGTGATGTCGGCAGCGTGAAAGCCGCCGTCGAAGCTGGCCGTGAGGCCGCAGGCCGCGTGGGCAACCTCGTTGCATCCCATGTCATCGCACGTCCCGCGCCAGAACTTCTCAAGTTCTTCACCGCCTAATTCACCCACTTAACTCTCGAATATTATGGCTAATCAAGCACTCGGAATGATCGAAACAAAAGGCCTCGTGTCGCAGTTTGAAGCGACTGACGCAATGCTCAAGGCGGCAAACGTCGAACTCATCGGCTGGGAGAAAGTCGGTTCAGGCAACGTCACCGTCTTCGTCGGCGGATCCGTTGCCGCCGTCAAGGCCGCAGTCGAAGCTGGGGCCACCGCCGCTAGCTCGATCGGCGAAGTTGTTGCTGTCCATGTGATCCCACGTCCGCACGAGGATCTCGTAAAGCTCGGCAAATTCCTCATCGCCAAGCCCGTCACCGCCGCCAAGTAATCTTCTCGCCGCCCGCAGGCTCCGTGCCTGCGGCAGCAGACACTCCCGCTCGCATGTCCGCCAACAAAATCTTGGTCTCCAACATCGGTAGCACCTCGTTCAAGTTCCGCTTGTTCGAGATGCCATCCGAGCGCGTGCTGGCCAAGGGCGGAGTGGAGCGGATCGGCTCCGACGACTGCCCGTATTCGATCACTATCGGAGATGGCGCACCGTCGAGTGGAACGCGTGGTTTTCCAGATCATGCCGCCGCCATTCAGTTCATCGAGTCCGAACTCGGCGGGTTTGACGGCCTGGCTGCTGTGGGCTTCAAGCCCGTGATGGCCAAGTCGGTGTCTGGCACCCAGTTCATGGACGAGCGCGTGCTCAAGGCGATGGAGGAGTTCAACACGCTGATGCCAGCGCACAATCCGCCCTACATCGCGGGGGTTCGACTGTTCAATCAGCTCTATCCTGAGCTCCCGTGCATCGGCACATTTGAAACCGCATTTTACGACCAGGTTCCGGTTGAGACGTATCGCTATCCGGTTCCTGTCGAATGGGAGGAACAATATGGTATCCGGCGCTACGGATTTCATGGAGCGAGCCACCGGTTTGTTTCAGGACGTTGCGCTGAGATTCGCGGCACCGACCAACTCCGCATCATCTCCTGCCACCTCGGTGGAAGCTCGTCGATCGCTGCCGTAAAAAACGGGGTCGCCGTGAATTCCAGTTGGGGAATGACCGCGCAAAGCGGCCTCCCGCAGAACAACCGCGTGGGCGACTTCGACTGCTTTGCGTTGATTTACCTCGCCCGTGATCTCGGTCTCGGAATCGACGGCGTCGAAAAAGCACTCACCTCCCAATCCGGACTCAAAGGTATGTCCGGACTTGCCACCGGCGATCTTCGCGATCTCAATGCCGCCGCCGGAGCTGGCAATGAGAACGCCATCATTGCTCTCAAAGTTTTAGTAAATCAAATCCGTCGATTCATCGGCCAATTCCTGCTCGAAATGAACGGCGCCGACGTCCTCATCTTCACCGCCGGCATCGGAGAAAACACTCCCGCACTCCGCGCCGCAGTCTGCGCCGAACTCGACTTCTGCGGCCTCGAACTCGACCCGGTCGCGAACGCAGCCACCAAGGCCACCGAAGCCGTCATCTCCGCGCCCACTTCGAAAATCGAAGTGCGCGTCATCCCGACCAACGAGGAAATAGTCATCGCCCGGAATGCATGGGCTAAGCTCCACGAGACCGCCTGACACACGAATTTCTAATCGCACACCAATCCAACCCAATAACCAAAAGACCAATATGTCCCAACTAGCACTAGGAATGATCGAAACTCGCGGACTCGTTGCCCTCGTTGAGGCGACAGACGCCATGCTCAAATCGGCCAATGTCGAACTCATCGGCCCAATGACCCAAGTCGGCAACGCCATGGTAACTGCCTGCGTCGCCGGTGATGTCGCCGCCGTCAAGGCCGCCACCGAAGCAGGAAAAACAGCAGCGCAATCGCTCGGCGAAGTCGTCAGCGTGAGCGTCATCGCCCGCCCACACGGCGACCTCGGAGCCGTTCTCCCGAAAGCAAAGTAATTTAAATCCGGCAAGCGGAAAATGGAGGCCGGAAAGACCACCGGCTTCCGCCCGACTCAGAAAATAAACCAACGAATCGGAACACCTTCCGGTTTTCCATTTTTGATCTCCGAACTCCCATGATTCTAGCTCGAGTCGAAGGCAGCGTTGTTGCCACCAAAAAGAACCCGAAGATGCTTGGGAGTAAGTTCCTTGTGGTTCGGCCGCAGGTTCTGGATTCCCCCAAGGCTCGCGCATTCAAAGATGGCACGAGCACGCTCGTGGTCGTCGATTCGCTCGGCGCAGGGGAAGGGGAGTTTGTCCTCGTTGTCCAAGGCAGCTCCGCCCGTCTCGCCGCTGACGACAAGGACTCGCCGGTCGATGCCGTTGTCGTTGGGATCGTCGACACCGTCGATCTTGGAAAAATCATCCTCTACAAAGCTCAGTAACTATAGTTTCCCATGGCTGCCATTGATGAAAAACTCGTAGCAAAGGTCGTCGGCGAAGTGCTCGCTCGCCTCAAGACACAAACTTCCAGCTCTGCATCCGGTGCGTCCGCGTTTGGAGTCTATGACGACATGGACGCGGCGATCGACGCAGCCCAGAAGTCGTTCGAAAAACTGCGCGCCGGCGGCATGACAGCCCGTAAAAAGGCGATTGCTGTGATTCGTAAGCTCTGCGTGCAGAAAGCGAAAGAGTGGGGAGAAATCGAATTCAACGAGACCAAAATCGGCCGCCTCGATCACAAAATCGAAAAACTAGGCATCTGCGGCGACCTCGTCCCCGGAGTGGAAATGATCGACCGCATGGCATTCAGCGGCGACTCTGGTCTCACCGTGATCGACTACGCACCGTGGGGTGTTATCGGAGCGATCACACCCTCGACACACAGTGTCCCGACGCTCACTGGCAATGCCATCAACATGGTCGCCGCAGGAAATGCCGTCGTTTACAACACGCATCCAGCCGCCGCGAAGTGCGCCGCTATCGCAATCCGCGAATACAATCAGGCGATTTTTGCGGAGACCGGCATTTCTGATCTCCTCGCCACGGTCAACAAGCCGACGCTCGATACATTCGACGCCATGTGCAAGAACCCGCACGTGAAGCTCCTTTGCGTCACTGGCGGTCCTGCCGTGGTCGCTGCTGCGATGAAGACCGGCAAACGCGCCGTGTGCGCAGGCCCCGGCAATCCACCCGTCGTCGTCGATGAAACCGCCGACCTCGATCACGCCGCGCGCTCGATCATCCAAGGAGCATCCTACGACAACAACCTGCTCTGCATCGGCGAAAAGGAAGTCTTCGTGGTCGCTTCCGTTGCCGACAAGCTCATGGAGGCGATGCGCAAAGCGGGCGCTGTCCAGCTCGATGCCGCCCAGATCGAAGCACTCGCAGACAAGGCATTTGTTTTTCCTCAAGGCAAAGGTGCCGGATGCCCACACCCGGTCGTGAATCGGGACCTCGTGGGTCGCGATGCAGCGGTCCTCGCGAAAGCAATCGGCCTCGACATCCCAGCTTCGACGCAACTTCTCTTCGGCGAAACCAAGGCCGATCATATCTTCGTGGAGGAGGAGCAAATGATGCCATTTATCCCGGTCGTTCGCGTGCCCAATGTGGATGTCGCAATTGCCGAGGCGATCAAAGCCGAGCACGGATACAAGCACACCGGAATCATGCACTCGCAGAATATCCGCAACCTGACCAAAATGGCGCAGGAAATCGACACGACGCTTTTCATCAAAAATGGACCGTGCATGACCGGCCTCGGCCTCGGCGGCGAGGGGTTTCTAAGCTTTTCTATCGCCACGCCGACCGGCGAAGGCGTCACCACCCCAATGACGTTCACTCGCTCACGGCGCTGCGTCATGGTCGAAAGTCTGAATCTTTTCTAATCTTGATGCCCGAACTCAGATCATGAGACTCGCAACCATCCGCGGCTATGCCACCAGCACGATCAAGCACAAAAGCTTGGAAGGCTGGAGGCTGCTCATCGCCGAGCCGGATAGCCCGGACGTCGCACCCCAAATCGTGATCGACAATCTTGGTGCTGCGATTGGACAAAGGGTAATGATCTCGAGCGATGGCAGTGAGGCGCGCAAGATCGTCGGATGCAACCTTAGCCCAGCCCGCTGGACCGTAATGGGAATCATCGATCCGGAGAGGAGCCTTGCGATATGAGAATGGGGACTGTCATTGGACGCGTCACGCTTTCGGTGCGCAACGAGCGCTTTGTCGGCGAGCGTCTTCTGCTCACGCTGCCATGGGTCACCGAGACATTTGAGTCCGGAGAAAAGTTTGCCCCGGCCATCGTGGTGTACGACCAACTCGGCGCGAACGTCGGCCAGAATATCGCCATCAGCGAAGGCCGCGAAGCTGCCTGCCCGTTTCCATCACCCACTCCGGTGGACGCCTATTGCGCCGCCCTTGTCGACGACCACTTTTACAAATCCTAAGCCATGAAACTATTCGCACAAAAAGACGCAGAAGAATTTGCCAAATCCGGAGCCCGTGAGTTCCGCTACAACCGGGATATCCGCCTCACGCCCGGCGCAAAAGATGTCTTCAGCGAAGCCGGAATCAAGCTCGTGTTCGACGCGGAGGCCAAGCCATCCGAGGCTGCTCCCGCGTCCGCAACTGGCACGGCCACGACTGACGACGCGAAACTTTTCAACTCCCCGGAAGCCGAGAAGCTGAAGAAAGAGATTTGTGACATCGGCCGCCGGATTTGGATGCGCGAGTATTGCGACGGCAACGGCGGCAATATCTCAGCCAAGCTGACCCCGAACCGCTTCATCATCACGCCCACCGGCGTGAGCAAAGGATTCATGACGCCCGAAATGATGAGCATGGTTGACCTCCAGGGGAACCAACTCGCAGGCACATGGAAGCGGTCCAGCGAGTTCACCACGCACGCTGCCATTTACTCTACAACTCCCGACGCCGCCTCGGTCTGCCACGCCCACCCGTGCCATGCCGGTGCGTTTGCGATCAAGGAACTCCAGCCGCCACCGCGACTCATCCCCGAGCTTGAAGTTTTTGTCGGCCAGGTCGCTGTCGCAGGTTACCAGACTCCCGGCTCGCCCGAAATGGCCGAGAGCATTAAGCCGCTCGCGCCGCACCACCAATCGATCATCATGGGCTGCCATGGCGTAATCTGCTGGGGCAAATCCGTCGAAGACGCCTACTTCAAAATGGAGATCACCGATGCGTATTGCCGCACCGTCATTCTCGCCCAAGCACTGCCCGGCTCGGCGTCCATCCCGTGCGACAAGCTCGATGATTTGCTCAAGTTGAAAAAGGGCATGGGCCTGCCGGACAATCGCTATGATTTGAAAAATGCTGAGCTCTGCGAAGTCGATCCGTGGGATCAGATGTGCGGTCAGCATGGTTGTTCGTCACCAGTAACTCCATTTAACCCCATGCCCGCCCCCCAAAGTGGAGCGGACATCGAATCCCTCGTCCAGAAGCTCACAGACGAGATCGTTGCTAACCTGAGCAAATAAAGAAAAGCTAATCAAATGAAAGTCGCAATTATCGGTGGTGGTGGTCGTGTGGGATCCTGTGCAGCGTTCGCGCTCCAGTGTTCTGGTATCGTCAAAGAAATTGTCATGCTCGACGCTAACCAAGCGGCGGCAGAGGGCGAGGCGCTCGACCTGCTCCACGGTGCTGCGTTTTGCGCGGATCAAAAAATCTCCGCTGGCACGTATGCGGACTGCGCAACAGCCGATCTGATATGCATCACTGCTGGATTGCGTCGCAAACCGGACGAGTCCCGACTCGACCTGATCAACCGCAACGTCACGCTCTTCCTCGGCATCCTCGATAGCCTCAAGGGTGTGGGAATAAAAAAAGAAGCGATCATTTTTGTCGTATCAAATCCGGTCGATATTCTCACGCAGCTCGCCGTTGAAAAGATGGGGCTTCCTGCAAAGCAGGTTATCGGACTCGGCACGGTGCTGGATACCTCGCGCTTCTGCTCGCTCATCGCCAGCTCGCTCTCCCTCCCCGCCACCCAAGTGCGGGCAATGATCCTCGGCGAACATGGCGACACGATGCTTCCGATCTGGTCCTCCGCCACGGTGGATGGATTCCCGCTCACGAAATTTCCCGGAGTCACGAATACGTTCCAATCGCAAATCTTCGAACGCACGCAGAAGAGCGGGGCCGAAGTCATCTCGCGAAAAGGCGGAGCGGGTTACGCTGTTGGTGTCGCCATCCGCGAGGTCATCGACTCGATCGCGCTCGACCGCGAGCGCATCCTCCCGATTTCCAGCTTGGTGACAGGTGCCTATGGCATCCGCGATGTGAGTATCAGCGTTCCGACCGTCGTTGGTCGCGGCGGTGTGGTAAAACACATCGAAGTGGAACTCTGGCCAAAGGAACTCCAAGGGCTGCAATCCTCGGCCAAGGCACTCAGAGATACCCGCGCCAAGATCAAGTGATTTCCAGGCCGAGCCTCCGGCCTTTAACGAATCTTTGTAAACTTGGTCGGAGTTGGCCGAGTTGATGTTGATTTCTGGCTTCAATTATTGCAACTTACGGAATCGATGAGCCCCAGAATTCTTACGTTATCCATTTCCTGTTTCCTGCTGATTGCAGCGCTTCCGGTCTGCGCGCAAGCACCCGCCACCACGCCAAAGCCCGCCGCCACCCCAAGACCGGTGGAAATCCTCAATGGCGACTTTGCCCGCTCGTCTTCGCGTCAGGACATTTGGTCAGGCGTGGATAGCTCCGGCTTCCTGATCGGAGCGCGAGCCAGTTTAAACTTGCTCACGACGGCGGGAGGAATCGGTCAATTGTCAGTGGCTCCATCCGTGGCAGTCGGCGACATGAATGGCGATGGTTTGGCGGATATTGTCACCGCTGACGCGCAAGGGTATCTGCGCATCTATTTCAACCAAGGCACCCCGACGGAACCAAAATTCGGATTTGGCGAAGTGGCCGCTGTGTATCTCAGTCCGCAGCCGAAAAACCTGCCTGAAATGGCCCGCCTCGCTCCCCGGGTCAGCCTTTTCAATAACGCAGGGCTCATGCATGTCATTGTCGGGAATTACAACGGAGAAATCCTGATGTTGAAAAATGAAGGCACGCCTGCGCGTCCGCTATTCCGCCAGCCAGTGGATTTTGCCAGAGTCACCATTCCGACAACAGAAAAACCGGACCGGCGGTGGGGAAATTTGTTTGCTCCGCTGCTCTTTGATTGGAATGCAGATGGGAAGCCGGATTTGATAATCGGTGAAGGGTCGTATTCCGCCAACAACATCCACATCGCCATCAATCAGGGATCGGCAGCATCGCCAAAGTTCACCGAAGCCCAACGAACAGTGCTCGCATTTGGTGATGGTCGCGAACAGCTCACTCCTGCAATCGTCGACTACAACGGAAACGGTAAGCCGGACTTACTCATTGCCGCGCGGGATGGGAAAATCGGATTACACCTTCACCCTGAAACACCATGGAAACCGGGCGATGAAGTAAAGTTCACCTCGTTCCTTGCAGGGGCCAATGGGGCTGAGTTGTCACTCGGTGGTGGAGCCACCCTCGCTGCGGGTGATTTGAACGGGGATGGACTATTCGACATGGTGGCCGGAAAACCGAACGGGCGGCTCTCAATGGTCATCAACTCCGGGACAAAAACCGAGCCGAAGTTCGCCGCAGTCACCGACCTAACGTCAGTAGTTAAGTCGGTTCCAAACCGGGTTCCGGGGGGATGGGACGTCAATGTAGGATTCACCCGTGGCAACATATTGGCAGACGCGATCGTCGTAAAAGCGGTAGACGAGCCTCAACTGGGGCTCACGGAAAAAGAATCCGCTCTCCGCGTTGGATATGCACCAAATGAAAACAAGGTCATGGGCCCCCCATACATTTCTCTGCCATCGATCGGGAACTTTCAACCGAGCACTCAAAACACCGTCACCAGCCTCGAAAACCTCAAGAATGCACCCTCGAATTACGCGTCGATCCGTCAAGCACTACGCTCGCCGCTCATCCCCGGAAAACCCTACACGCTTTCCTTCAAAGTTCGCGGTAATCGGGTTTCAAATGCAACGTGTTATGTCAACGCTACCGGATTGAAACGATTTGGAGAGGACAGGAAAGTTGAGGGCGAGCGCGGGCGCGTGGCGATCCAGCGCAACACCGTTGAGGGAAAGTTCCAAGAGGCGATGGCGTTCAGCCCCGGAGGATCATGGACCGAAGTGAAAAAGACGTTCACCGTCAAATTCAAAGAAAAAGAACTCAAAGACGTTGATCGCACCGAAAACGCACTCATCGATTTTTCGTTCCAGCTTTCGCCGGGTGACGGAGTTCTCTACATCAAGGACGTAAAGATCGAAGGGTAATCGCTCAGCGCTAAACTCGTCGAGCAGCCGCAAAGCAAGCCCCGAAGCCCACCGCACTTGTCATCAATCAAAACGGCATTTGTTGCAGGAGCAGGTTTGGGGACGCGGCTGCGCCCGCTCACCGACCTTCGCCCGAAGCCGCTCGTTCCATTCTTTAATCAACCTCTGATCTGCCGCACGTTCGCAGCACTTTCAGAGGTCGGTATCGAACGAGTGGTCATCAATACGCACCATTGCGCTTCCCGCTACGACGACTTGCTCGGATTGGACGCGGGAAAAGGGCGAATTGGAAAACTCGAAATCCAGTGCATCCACGAGCCGGTGTTACTGGAAACCGGCGGCGGCATCCGCAACGCCAGCCCGCTATTCCGAGACGAGCCGGTCTTAGTCCACAATGGTGACATCTTTACCACAGTCGATTTGGCTGGCCTCATCGAGCAGCATCGGACCGGATCAAACGAGGTGACGGCACACCTCAGAAGCCACGGCGGACCGCTGCAAATCAGCTATGATGCGATCACCGAAAATGTCTGCGATCTCCGCGGCACCCTCGGCCGCCCAGGGACGCAGCCATGTCTATTCTCAGGTATTTACATCGTAGAGCCCGCGTTTGTGGCGCGCATTCCCGCGAATGAAATCATTTCCGTGGTGCCTATTTTTTTAGAAATGCTCCGTGCCGGTGTGCCCGTGGGTGGGTTTTTGGATGATAGTGGAGTTTGGGCGGACCTTGGAAACCGGGAGGCCTATCTTGCTGCTCACCGGGAGTTGCATCAGGTCATCGGCTGCCCGCCGATCTGTATTCATCCGGACGCAATCGTGAGCGCATCCGCAAGCTTGCGCGGGATTGTATCCGTCGGGGCGAATGCAGTCATCGGGGCGGATGCGGTCATTGAAAACTGTGTGATTTGGGAAAGTGCAAAAATCGCTTCCGGTGCGCGACTCCAGCGGTGTATCGTCCGCGATCATCAACACGCCGAGGGAAATTTGATCGATCAGGATATTTGAGCCTCCCCCATAACCAATGCAAACAGACGCAGTTATCCTTGAGACAAAATCCCGCTTCCCGGCATTGGCGGAGGTCGAAGTGCATGTGGCCCCGATCGAAAAGGGTGGCTCCGGAAGGAAGTTTTACCGCATTCAAAGCGGACGGAGTGAATCCATGATCGTGGTGAAATACACCCCGCAACGACCAGAAAACCTGCGCTATGTCGAAATCGCCGAAATGCTCGCCGGGGCCGGTGTGTCAGTGCCCGCAATCTATTTTCACGACAAAAACGAGGGATTGATCTGGATGCAGGATCTCGGTGAGTTGGACCTGTGGGCCATGCGCAATGCACCGCGCGAGGAGCGACGCTCCGCATATCGTCTTGCCATGGGAGCCGTCGCGACCCTGCACGTCGAAGCTACCCGCGCGTTCGAAGCAAGCCCGCTCTCGCTGGAAATGGAATTTGACGAGCAGCTATACCTCTGGGAGCAGGGGTATTTTTTTGAGCATTGCCTCGGTGGAATTTTTGAAATGGAGCGCAGCCAGGTGGAGCGATACGCGTCATTACCTGCGCTCGGTGAAATGGCAGGCACCTTGGCTGGCGAATCCCGGACGCTGGTCCACCGGGATTTTCAGTCACAAAATGTCATGCTGAGCAATGGCACAGCATGGCTCATCGACTTTCAGGGAATGCGTCCCGGGCTTCCCCATTACGATTTGGCGTCGTTGCTGTATGACCCGTATGTCGATCTCGACGCCGCAGACCGCGAAGTCCTCCTCGGGGATTACAAGGCGATGATTTGTGCGCGGGGAGGCGAGATCGGCGCGCAGTTTGATTTCATTTTTGCGCGATGTGCAATGCAACGGCTGATGCAGGCGCTGGGTGCTTACGGCTTTCTCGGATTGAAATGCGGGCGGTCCGAGTTTTTGATGCATGTCCCATCTGCTCGTAAATCGCTGCGCGAAGTCGCGGCTCAGGTGGACGGGATGGATGAATTTGTTTCGCTTCTAGAAAAATTGCCATGATCACATCTGCTCACACCGTCGCGATTGAAAACATCACGCCGATCCTGAACGGCGGGAAATATCCCATCAAACGCATCCCCGGTGAGGACGTTGTCGTCGAAGCGGATATCTTCAAAGACGGGCACGATGTCATCCGGGCGGTGCTGAAATGGCGCGCGGTGGGTGAATCCCGCTGGCACGAGACGCCGATGCACCCGGTAATCAACGACCGGTGGGAAGGTGTCATGGCGCTCAGCAAAGAAGGGCATTACGAATACACCATCGACGCATGGGGTGATTCGTTCCTCTCGTGGCGGGAGGAAATCCGAAAAAAGGTGGATGGTGGAATCATCGATCTCACCAGTGAGTCTCTGGAAGGCGCTGCATTAGTGCGGGCGGCGGCGGCTCGCTGCGGGGATACGGTGGATCGCGATTGGCTACTTGCGGTGGTCGCAGAACTCCCGGATTTGACCGGAGTTCCGCTTAAAGACCTCGCTTCCGACTCGAAACTGGCAGCCTGCATGGCAGCCAACGACGACCGATCGCTCGCCACCACATACGAACCACTTCTCAAAGTTTGGGTGGATCGTCGGCAAGCGGCCGTGGCTTCATGGTATGAGTTTTTCCCCAGATCCGCCGAAGGGAAGCCGGACTCAGGCTCGACTTTCCGCGACTGCCTGAGCCGCATCGACGACGCAAAGGCAATGGGTTTCGACGTGATCTATTTCCCGCCGATTCATCCGATTGGAGAAACGAATCGCAAGGGACCAAATAATACGTTGAATGCCGCGCCGGGTGATCCGGGCGTGCCGTATGCGATCGGGAATTTTCGTCAAGGCGTCAATGGCGGCGGGCACAAGGACGTCGCGCCGGAACTCGGCACGTTGGAGGACTTCGGTTGGCTGGTTGGCGAAATCCACCAACGAGGCATGGAGATCGCGCTCGATTTTGCGATCAATTGTTCGCCGGATCACCCATATGTCGCCGCCCACCCCGATTGGTTTTTTAAGCGCCCGGATGGATCGATCAAATACGCCGAGAACCCACCTAAGAAGTATGAGGATGTCTATCCGCTCAATTTCCATTGTGCGGACTGGCAATCGCTCTGGCAGGAGCTGCGTGACGTCCTCTTATTCTGGTCCGCTCGGGGAGTCCGGATCTTCCGCGTCGATAACCCGCATACCAAACCAATCGCATTCTGGGAATGGATCATTGATGAAGTGCTGGCCAAATTCCCGGACGTTATCTTTTTGAGTGAAGCATTCACGCGTCCGAAAATGATGCAGATTTTGGCAAAGGTCGGCTTCACCCAAAGCTACACGTATTTCACGTGGCGGAACACGAAGCCGGAACTCACGGAATACCTCACGGAGTTGACGCAATCCGAAATGGCGGAATACTTCCGGGCCAACTTCTTCGCTAATACGCCGGATATCTTGCCCGAGTATTTGCAAAAGGGCGGGCGTCCGGCATTTTTGATCCGGTCGGTGCTGGCGGCCACGTTGGCTCCGGTTTACGGGATCTACAGCGGATTTGAACTCTGCGAAAACGCGGCGATCTCCGGAAAAGAGGAGTATTTCGAAAGCGAAAAATACCAATTCAAAGGGCGTGATTGGAATGCTCCGGGAAACATCAAATCATGGATCACCGCACTGAACCGCGCCCGTTCTGAGAATCGAGCGCTTCAGGAGTATCGCAACCTGCGGTTTCACAGCGCCGAAAATGACCAAGTCATTTTCTACAGCAAAATCACAGCGGCAAGGGATAACATCATCTTGGTAGCGGTCAGCCTCGATCCATATGCCACCCAAAGCGCATGGCTCGACGTGCCTGTGGAATTGTTTGGTTGGGCCGAGGGAGATGCTTACGAAGTGGAGGACCTCCTTTCTGGTAGCCGGTTTTTGTGGCGTGGGAGGCGGAATTTCGTGTCACTCGCTCCGAACGCCAACCCCGCGCATGTGTTGAAGGTCCGGCGGTGCGTGGGACGCTCCGGCGGTCGCCCGATCTTTCTGTAAGCAATCTTGCCGCAGGCTGCGTGAAATGCGATGATCGCGGTGTGATCGATAGCAAAATCCCACCTCCGAGGTTGCAGTCGTGGATGCTTGCCGCCGATCTTGCGCCCGGCGATGCGAAGTGCGCGACGATCAACTGGGATGACTTTGCACTCCATCGCATCACGACGCGCGATGATATTTGGTTTGAGACTGCGTTCGGTATGCTCTGGGACGAATTCGGAGACCGAGGGGAGATGGAAACACGGGAAGTGCTGGGGCGCCGGATGGGCTGGGCTTCCAGCAGTCGTGAATCCGGCGAGTGTTTGCGCTACGACCTCCTTTTGGTCACAAGAAATGGTCAACCCATCGCCGTCCGCGATCATACGGCGATTGTGATCCCGCATTTTTCACAGGCGGTCGTACACATGTCGCACAACCTCGTATTGGTGCCGTGGCGACGGAGCGGAATTGCCGGATGGCTTCGCGCGCTCCCCGTGCAGATTGCCCGCTCGTGTATGAAAAGTGCGGGCTTGCCAGCGGATCACCCTGTCAGCCTCGTCGCGGAAATGGAGGCCGCGGATCCCGGTGATGCGGCTCGAACGACACGGCTGACAGCCTACGAAAAAGCTGGGTATTGGAAAATCGATCCGTCCCGCATCAATTACCTTCAGCCCGACTTCCGACCGCCGGATGTGATTGACGCGTCCGGTGGCCCATCACCTGTTCCGCTTTGCCTGCTGGTGCGCCGCGTCGGGAAGGAATCGGAGCAATCCATTTCCGGGCTTCAAGTGCGGGAGATCGCCGAGGCGTTGTATCGCATGTATGCAGTCGAGTTCCGTCGGCAGGACATGGCACCACTTTTCCAATCGCTTACCGACTACCCGTCGGTCGATTCCAATATCCGCTTAGTGCCCCCGACCGCCACTTGAACCAACGAATCCACCGCTATGAAACCACTCAATGTTTTTTACAATTCAGGCTACGCCGCCCCCATCGGAAATCACATCATGCCGATGCGGACGTTCGGCATGGTCGCAGAAGCGCTGGCCTGGGAGCCGAACGTCCAGATTTTAAATCATGAGCCGGTAACACGGGATGATCTTCTGCGCGTGCACACGCCTGAATACGTGGATGCTGTTCAAACTGGACACCCCAGAGAGTTGGCGGAATCTCAAAAGTTCCCGTGGTCGGAGCAGCTTTTCCCTTCCGTGCTTTTGACGAATGGTGGAGTCCTCGCCGCGGCAAGAATGGCCCTGGAACAACGCGCGTCCGGCGCGCTGGCCAGTGGGTTTCACCACGCCGGCCCGATTCACGGCGAGGGTTTTTGCACTTTTAATGGGCTGGTGGTTGCCCTCGAAAAACTCCGCTCAGAGGGAGCGATCCGCACGGCTGCGGTCCTCGACATGGATCTGCACTACGGAAACGGAACGGCCATGCTCGCTGAATCGCGGAGCTGGATGTTCGCGCTCTCGATCTATGGAAACGACTACTGGGACAACAAGCCGTATATGGACGTCACCGTCCGGCAACACCCGATGGGCATGCATCACGCCTCGCATCCCCTGCCAGCACACTGTCACGGAATTGAAATGCTCTCAGTTCTACGCGAGTTACTCCCGCTTTTCCTCGGGCACGGAAAGCCCGACATTCTGCTGTATCAGGCCGGTGCTGACCCGCTGAAGGATGATCCGTATTCGCCGCTGGAGCTCACTGCATTTGATTTGGCGGAGCGGGATCGTATGGTTTTTGAGTTTACTAAAAAGCACGATATCCCGGTCGCCTGGGTGTTGGCTGGGGGTTACACGGAAGACACGTCGAAAGTGGTCGAGGTCCACACCAACACGGCGAAAGTCTGTCGCGATATTTATTGTTCGGTTGACTGATACTCTGCCCACGACGAACTCGTTTCCCACACGCGAACCCGGATCAAACGCACTCCCGACGCGAGGTGATACCTTGTGTCCGCCTGATTCCGATAGGCATCAAGGAGCTCCGAGCAGGTGTCGAAAAAGCGTTTTGCGATCGCTTCGGTGGTGGGTTCTTGATTGTCGAACCCGATAATGCGCTCGCCGTATTGGGCTTTGAATGCTGCATACATCGGGTCCGCCGTGTTCATGCACATCGCGTGATCATACTGGTCAATGTAGTCGCCGACCGCCTGCTTGATGATTTTAAAATCGCAGACCATTCCCCGGTCATCGAGATCATCCGCCTCCAGAATCAACTCCACCTTTCGGGTGTGGCCATGGGGAAAACGGCAGGCGTCGGGATGCTGCGACAGCATGTGTCCATTCTCGATCTCAAGAGTTTTGCAAATCCGGTATGGCATATCGACTAATCAGAAAAGTCCGCACCGTCCGGGTAAACCGCATCCACGGACAACCCGATACCACCCCGTGGCGAAAAGTCTGCGCGCACGTGAAGATGCAGGGGGTTCAGCACAGCAACCAAGTCGTCGAGAATCCGATTCGCAACATCTTCGCCAAACGACGGAGTGGACCGGTAGGAACTCAGGTAAAACTTGAGCGATTTGGTCTCCACGCAAAATGCATCGGGGACATACCGGATTCGCAATGTTGCAAAATCAGGCTGGCCGGTGACCGGGCAAAGTGACGTGAATTCCGCACATTCGAATGTCACCCAATACGTGCGCCCCGCGCAGCGGTTCGGAAACACTTCGAGCGTCGTCTGGTCCGGAGTTGACGGAAAACGTGCCTCCGAGCTTCCGAGGAGTTTCAGTGCGGTGGGGCGGGCTTGTTTTTTCATAATGTGAGAAGTGAAATCACCGGACGGGTTCGGGCAATGTGGGTGGTTGTTGCGGGAGCGGCAACAGTCCGGATGGTGGGAGCGGTGCGGGGCCCGCTTTGACAGCGAGCATTAAATTCGATTCTCCCACTTTCCACTTATACCCGGTTCCAAAATCCAGCGGTGCGATCGGAAGTCCACTGCGATAAATCTCCGAGAGATCGGTTTGAAAGTATTTGGCAAACAAATCCAAAGTGCCCGAATAACTTCCAAAAAACGTGACGTTCCAGGTTCCCGGCGGAAAGAAACGAATCGGAATTCCTGAGTCGTCCTGGAGGATGGCGCGGCTTTCCTGAAGCAGAAATGTCCGCACGGTCGAGAAGTAATTCTCGTGCAGCAAATACGATGCCGCCTTCAAATACGTCACCCCTGGCGCAAACTTGCGCATCCACGTCAGCAAGGCGGGATTCGATTTCAGAGCGCCATCAGATGCGTCCGCTTGAATGTAGTAAACCGATTGGATCGGTGACACGGCGGACTTCCGGAAATCTACTTTCACGCCCGGAAGCATGCCCGCTGGCGCTTGCGGGTTCTGGGTGACGTTGAAAGACCCCGATTTATCAATTCCGAAATACTGCACACCGACTACCTCGGCACCCCCGAGCGAGAGGAACGACAGCAAGATCGGCAGCACCCCTTTGAAGTCGGTCTTTTCAAAATCGACCTTCATATCTTTTGTGATGAAGTGACTGAATTGCAAGATCACCGATGTCGACTCCCGCAGTCCGGTCAGGCCGGTGGACAGTTTTGCCTCGTCGAGTTGCTCGGGCGGGATCATGGCTCCAACCGGCTCCAACCCCCCGAGAATATACGTCGTCGCGTCGGGAAAAAGTGCGTACGCGTTGATGAAATCAGGCCCTCCAAATAGATAGTAGACTGTCGACGGGGTGCCAACTCTCGGAGCGAGTTGTGTCGCAGACCAAGCACGCATTTTCGAAAAGTATTTTTCATCGAACCCACGCCACGCGGATGAGTAGGATTTTGAATGGTCGAGATACCATGGAGTGCTTTGCAGCGATGCAAGACGCGATCCTGGGTTCAGTCGCCGACCGGTCAAGAATCGTGCTTTTTCATCCGCCGTGGTTGTCGGTGCATTCAGCAACAAAACCGGGGGCGCTGGCGTAATGGCCGGCGTAGGCTGTGTGATGGGTGATGCAGATTGCGGAGCCTGCAGAGCCGCAGGGGATTCAGCGGCCGTGGGCGAGTTGACAGGTGCGCTGCTCCGAGGCACCACGCCCGGTGGGATCGTGTCGGTCTCGAATTGACCGAACGCAGGCACGGCCATCGCCGAAATGAGAAAAATCGCGCACCTCCACATCCGGATGCTAAAATTACCAAAAACTTCCATGATGATTACCGTCGTTCAAAGTCTCGTTTGTCGGTGCGTGGCGCAACGGAAGCCGTGATGGTAGCGCGAAAGGAATTCGGCAAGACGTGGGCGGGCGGTGGGTTCACCACCTTGTTCGGCCTAGATTGCATCGGCTAAGGCAATGAGAGGTATTCGTGTCGAAACTGCATGCAGAGCAATCAAGTGAATGGGCTCATTGATGGTGGTGCAGCAGTCGGGAAGAATGCTTACCTTATACTTTTCTGCCGCTTTAGAAATCGCAGTGTGGGTAACACAGTTCTGTGTCATCATTCCGCAAACGAGGAGTTCATCGACTCCTTGAGAAGAGAGCACATCCTCAAGGTCGGTTTTGTAGAAGCTATCGGCATACTCTTTCACCACGACTTTGGCATTCGGCGCAGCTAACAAAATGGAGGGATGAATTGCTGCGCCGACTGTGCCCTTGTTGAAAAATGGAGCGATTCCAGCATCAGGATTTGCGATATGCTGAATATGAATAATCTCAACCCCCGCCGAGGCCGCCCGTTGAATTGCGGTGAGAAGGTTTTGAGTAGTCTTCTCGGTGTTCCAAAGCGGAAACAATCCGCCCGGGAAGTAATCGTTCTGAAGGTCAATCAATAGAAGTGCTTTTTTCATTTGAAGTCTGATTGTCTAAATACTGTTCCGGCTACCGCACTTTAGTCGATCTGCCCCACGCAGCTCCAAAGCATCGTTCGCCAGCGAAATACAACCCCAGTGCACCGCCCAGCGTCAATACTCCAGCTAGCGCGTGAAGCGGTCTTTGGGTTGCCGTGTAGAATAACGAGAAGGTCGCGGTGGCTGCAAAAATCAAAGGTGTAACCGGATAACCCCAGCACCTGAACGGGCGCGGCAATGCAGGTTCCCTCCAGCGCAGCACAAAAATTCCAATCACGGTCAGCAGACTACACCCGACCAATGCAAACTGCGTGTAGAGCAAGATCGATTCAAAAGCGGCCGTCGATAAGAGCAGCATCACGAGACCGTATTGGAGTCCGATCGCTCGCATTGGGATGCCAGAACGCGTTTTCACAGACAGAAACGCAAGCGCACCAAAATCCTCACCGATCGTTTGCATCACTCGAGGACCCGCCCATGTCATCGCGCTGATGCACGAAATCAACCCTCCCGCAATGAGACCCGATATGATCCGGCCGCCCTCGGAACCAAAAATGGCGGATGCCACCACGCTTCCCACATCCAATTGCCCCGCAATGTCGGACATCGGGACCGCGCGCAGAAAAATCGCATTCAGCCCGAGGTATAGCGTGCCGACGATCAGCGACGCAAAAATCAATGACCACGGCACCGTGCGCTCGGGCCGACGAACCTCACCCATGATATAGGTCGATGCATTCCAGCCCGAGTAAGAATACATCACATACATAAGCGCCACGGCAAATGGAGCGCCCGTCATCAAGTTCAAGTCAACAGATCTTGGTAGAAAACTTACCGACTGCTCGGGCGTGAAAAACCAGCCGGAAAAAATCAGAACCAAAATTAACGTCACCTTCAATCCGGTAAAAACATTTTGAAACACCATGCTCGTCCCGATCGTGATGCTGTGAGCAACCGTTGCCACCGTCACAATGAGGAAAGATCCGGCGATCGGCGGGAGACTGGGCACCAAATTATTGAAGTATTCGCCAAACGCCATCGATGCCAAAGCAACCGGCGCCGCGAACCCCACCGTGCTCGAGACCAAGCCACCCATGAATCCAACACCAGGGTGATAAATCCGGGCTAGGAAATTGTATTCCCCTCCCGAGCGGGGGAGGGCACCGGCAAGCTCTGCGTAGGTCAGCGCACCACACAAAGCAAACACCGCCCCCAGCGCCCACACCATCATGATCGCAAACGCAGACGGCAAGTCAGCCACCTGAAAGCCGAGGCTCGTAAACACACCAGTCCCAATCATGTTTGCGACCACAACGCATGTGCATGTGGTCAAGCCGATTTGTTTTCTCATCGATGCAGCGGGTTACACTTCACCGACGCGAAAAGCAAAATGTTCCGAACGGTCGGAAGCGCCCAGTTTCTCGCGGAGGTAGGCACAGGTCCCTCCCTTAAGGAACCTAAGCCCCGGGTGCAACTGCAGGGGCTGCGCTCGCTGACGTGGGTGCTGCGGCTGCGGGCGATGCAGGGACAGCCGGAGCGGCGCCATCGGCCGGAGCTGCCGGAGCTGCCGGAGCTGCCTCGGAAATCATCTGTTTCGGGATGGCTTGGAGTTCTGCTTGAGTCCATGGCTCGGACCGGACTCCGGTGCTTTCGCGGATCTGAGCGACAAACTCAGAAGTGATCGGTGGCGCTTGGTTGCCCCATTCTGCGCGGATGTAAGTCAGGATCGCAGCAATCTGGTCGTCTTTAAGCTGCTGCCACGGCGGCATCGCATTGTTGTAGTTCTCGCCCTTGACCTGAATCGGCCCTTGAAGCCCCTGAAGCAGGATTTTGACAAGGTGATTATCTCCGTGCCAGTCGCCTCCTAAGACCCATTCGCTTCCAATCAGCGGAGGGAATTGACGCGCTACGCCGGCGCCGGTGGTTTGGTGACATGCCACGCAGTTGGCAGTGTAGAGGCGCTTGCCGACGACCATCGGGTCCGGCGGTGCCACAGGCCCACTCGACCCGCCGACCCACGAAACCTGAGTCGCATTAAAGACATCGGACCGGAATCCACCGCTGTTGTAAGCGAGATACATGCCCGCCCAGAAGATAATCGCGAAGAACAGCGTGATCAGCCAAAACGGAATGGGCTCGTAGCCGTCCTCGGGATCTTGCTGCTCGCGCAGAATCGAACCATGGACGTTTGCTACGTTCATTTCATCCGAGACTCGCGAATCGGAGAATGGTTCGTTTGGAATGGGATCGTTGGAGTCGGTCACGAGTTAATCGTAATTAAAAGTTGATGCGTGTCGATGCTGCGAATCAAAGCCCGGTTATTCGGTTGCCTCGTCCGGTGCTTCGGGCAGCGGGTAATTGCGTTTTAAAGAAATCAGATAAGCGACAAGGTCTTTCGCTTCCTGCGTGGGGACCACTTCGTAGCCAGGGCCGGGGGCGTGAGGCCCGCTTACCGTTACCGCTTCCGCGCTCGGTTGACCTTGGATTTTCCGGACTTTGTAGAGGTAGCGGTATGATGGCATGATCGACCCCTCGGACAGTTGAGCCGGTTCAAACAGATGCTGATGATGCCATGCGACACTTGGTTGGCGCACGCCGATGTTTGTGAGATCAGGTCCGGTGCGCATCGTTCCAAGAAAAACGGTGCGTTCGTTGATGTAATCCCGGGCCACCGTGCGGCGGGGACCAAGGCCTTTTGCGATGTCCGTGGAAAGCGAGGCCGGGCGGACTTGCTGGCTGTGGCAATAGATACATCCGCTAGCGGCATAGACTTTTTGTCCGGCGATCGCACTCCCCGAGAGCGGGGGCGGAAGCAGCCCGCCCGTGTCTTCGGAAACCAACGGTTGCAGCGATCCGAGATTCACATAGGCGTAGGCTACAATGCCAAGCCATGCAGAGCCAAAGGTCGCAAGAATTCCTATAAACAACAATGGGAGCTTATTCATACGGCAGCCAATTCCTTGTTAGGCGTGGCAAGTAGAGTCGGAGATTTCTTCTGTTCACCGGCGCGCAGAAGCATCAGCGTGAAATGCACCGCAAAAACCACGTGCGCTGCGGTAAGAATAATTCCAGTGAGCGTACGCACGTAACGGAATGGCGAAGCAAAATGCAGCGATGACATGAATGCTACCTCGACGTCGCGAAGCGCGAAGCCCTGAATCACGCCACCCACCGTAAGCGTGCCAACCATCAGTACAATCCCGGTCGCGGCCAGCCAAAAATGCCAGCGGATCAACGATGCCGACGGCCACTCCCAGCCGGTCAGGCGGGGAATGATGTAATACATCGCGCCGAACATCATCATGGTGAAAAATCCGTAGAGCCCCAAATGGGAGTGTCCGACTGTATAATCCGTGAAGTGAGTGAGCGAGTTCAGCGCTGGGATCGCCATGGTGCTACCTTGAGCGCTTACGAGAGTGTAGGTCATCGCTCCAAAAACCGTGAACCGCAGCGTCGGGCTCCATTTGAGATACGCGAAGTTTCCGCGCATTGTCATATGGTGGTTGATCGCGACAGTCAGGACTGGAATGAACATCATGACGCTCGCGACGACCGCCGCGCTAATCATCCACGCCGGGAATGGACCCCCGATAAGGTGGTGCATCCCGTTCCAGCTGTAAAAGAGGGCCAGCGACCAGAATCCAAGAATACTCAGATAGTAACTGTGAATAGGCCGCCCAATCACCTTGGGAATGAAATAATAGGCACTGGCCAGACCGATTGGCGTGAACCAGAGCCCAAGCGCATTATGCCCATACCACCAGTTCACTGCGGCCTGAGCCGAGCCTTGAGCCGGTTGCCAGATCAGGAGGATATTTGCCGTCGCATAGAGCCACGGGAACCAAAGTACTGCCGCAAGCAAATACCACTGTGAAACATACACGTGCCCGGGTTTGCGGAAGCGGAACATGACGATCGCCCAGACCCCAACGAGCGAGTAGGCGAAGAAAAGAATCGGAGTCACATATCCTGGGAATTCGAGCCATTCGACGGAACGGCTGTCACCAGCCAAAATCGCAAGCGTGCCGATCAAGACTCCGACGTTCCAGATGAGGCCCGCCGAGATGATTAGTTTTGGACTTCGAAGCGGAACGCGACAGAGCCTGGCCATCAACCAAATCGCTACGCCCAAGCCAGCGGTGGACGCCCAACCGTAGGCGACGACGTTGAGATGGGCTGGACGCATCCGGCCGAATGTGAGCCATGCTTCCGAGTCCAGCAGACCCGGATAGTTCATTTTAAAAGCGGCGAGTGTCCCGAGGATCGAGCCGATCAAAAGCCAGAAGATCGCTGCTCCAAAAAAGATCAGTAACGGACCTCGAAGAGAGCGGTCGATGTCGTATCGCTCCTGCGAACTGAGGACCTCGAGGCGGGTGGACGGGTGGGGTGCTGCGACAGTTGCGGCGCTCATGATTTCATCAATTGTTTAACAGCACTGCGGCTGCGCTTGTCTGGAAAGCAATCGGTAACTTCGCCGATGGGTTCCTGATCGTCAAATATCACCCTCGATCCGGCTGGCAAGTCTTGAAGCTGTCCGTCCCGCACCGCCCAAAAAAAGGCGGCCAGCGCAGAACCGCCGAGCAGGAAGAAGCCCACGGCGAGGAGAATGATTCCGGTTTCCATCTGAGGTTACTGGGCTCCTGTGGTTGTCGGAACCGTGGCTTCGGCTTCAGCCGGGGCCGGGGGGGTTACCGGGGTGATGGCGGCAGGTGCAGGAGCGGTCGTCGCTGCTGCTGCGGCGGCGGCCTCCGCTGCTGCGGCATCCGGATCGATCAACGTGCCGGGTTGCGGTTTCCGCTCATTCAGAGTGACGATTGCCAATTCCATGGCGCGTTGGATCGGGATTCGGACGGTTCCCTTTTCCTTATCCACCCACGAGTAGCCCTCGAGCTCCTTTTGATTCAAGGCGGTTAGTTCTTGAAGGTTTTTGGTTCGCGTCACGGCCAACTCCGCCTCGATGTTCGAGCCAGTGGCAATCCACGAGCGCATCAACTCAGTAGCACCCCAGAAAAGCGCTATCATCAGCAGCCCGGCGAGAAAAATCGGCCAAACAGAGAGCTTGCTTGGCGGCGTGGTAGAATGGACGTCGGAGGACATTAGTTTTTAAGTTGAACAGAAGGTTCGATACGCGGGTCCTTTGACGGGAATAATCCGCTGTCGCCGAGGCGTTTGATGAATACCGCCGCGAGGATACAGCCGATTGCCAGCGGGCACAGGAAGTCGAGGAAGTGGACGGACACTCCGGTGCGGTGTAAGACCGGCAGGACCATGATGTAGAGGTCGAGGAAGTGCATCATCAGGATCCACACCGCCATGCCACAAAGAAATGCCGGGCGCCGCTTGCTGGGTTGCGGGAGCAGGAGGAGGAATGGAACAAAAAAGTGACCGATGACGAGCGCGATATTCAGATACCACCACGACTCCGTGTTCCGCTGCAAAAACCACACTGTTTCCTCGGGGATGTTCGCATACCAGATTAGCATGTATTGGCTGAAGCTGATGTAGGCCCAGAACACTGTGAACGCGAACATGAGTTTCCCCATGATGTGGTAATGTTCAACCGTCACCACGTTTTTCAGATATCCCGCGTTTCGAAGCGCGGTGATGATCAAAACCAACGCGCAGATGGAACTCAGGGCAGTTCCCGCAAAAATGTAAACACCCCACATGGTCGAGAACCAGTGAAAGTCGAGGCCCATGAGGTAGTCTATGGCCCCAAACGACAACGCGACCGCAAACAACGGCAAACTCGCAAACGTGACCTTGCGGTTCCTGATCGTGTATTTGATGTCTCCATCAGCGTCCTGCCGAACGGAATTCCGCTTCAGCAAAAACGAGGCGAGCGCAAAAAATCCGAAGTAAAAAATACACCGAATCCAGAAAAACGGCTGGTTTAGATACGCTGATTTACCATCCAACAGGGCATCCTCGCCGGGTCCCATTTTCATCCATTTCCAGAGGTCTTCGCGAACGAAAAACAGTGGGATAAACAAAAACCCGAGCACGAGCAGGAGGCTCGCCATGTTTTCAAGCTGCCGCCGGATCACTGTGCTCCACTCGGCGTCGAATCCGTGATGGACCAGCGTCCAGAACAGCCCGCCCATGCAAATGGTGAAAAAGAAGTAGAACCCGAACAAATACGAAAACGCAAACTGCCGCGAATCGTAAAACGCGTAGGCAAAGCACGCAATCAGCGTCAGCGCCCCGACTGCGGCGAGGAGCAGGAACTTGCCTCCGACATGCTTGTAGTCGAAGGTCTCGGGTTTGATTTCAAGGTGGGCGTGGTCACTCATGGTGCGTAAAAATGGGGGCTACTGGGCGTCGAGTTGGGCCCGCTCTGATGCCGGGACATCATCGATGGCAGCACCTTGCGAGCGCTGGATTGCGCGGACGTATGCCACGATCGCCCAGCGATCAGGGACCTGGATGTTGTGGCCGTATCCCATCATGGTATTTTTCCCATACGTGATCGTGTTATAAATCTCACCGTCGGACATCTCGCGGATGCGGGTTTGGTTCAGGCTGGCGATCCCGACCAATCCGTATTTCGACGTGATCCCATTTCCTGCGCCGGTTGCTCCGTGGCACACCGCGCAGCTGATCGAGTAGCGCTCCTTGCCGCGTGCCATCACGGCGGCGGTCACTTCAAACGGAAGCCCCGTGCCCCAGCGGTCTCCCATTTTTCCCGTGTTGAGATAATCAGGCGCTCCGGTGAACGAAATATTTTCGTACGGCCCAAATGCCTCAGCCGTTTCGTCCAGGTCCTTGTCGCCCTGCGGCATTACGTATCCCAATGGCACTGTCGCGGCCACCGGCGGGCGGGTGGCTGAACCATCCGCAAAAAATCCACTTGGCTTCTGCGCTTTCACCTTCGGCTGATGGTCCATATCAGGGAAAATTTCGATCGGCGGCGACTTGAACCGCTGACCGCGAAACCCCGCGATGGACACCACGGTGATGACCAGCAATCCAAAAATGATGAAAAAGTATTTGAGCATGGGAAATTATCACTCCCCGAAGGGAATCTCGCGCAAGCGTGTTACCGAGGACCGAGCAGCGTCGTCAATGCATTTTACGCCTACCAACCGTCATTGGATATCAGCCAACACGGCGCAGGCGAAAGAATTCGGAAACGCGTCGTCATGGTCAAGGAGATATTAGATTCCCTAATGAATAAAATGGAAAATTTTCGATCCGGTTGGTCGGCACAGGCGATGTTTCCAACACTCGACGCAGGCTTGACCTCGCCGCTCCGGTTCGGCATTGCTTGGTTCTCGGGACCATGGGCAAAATTCACAAGGGAATGGAATCTTGAACGAGCATAGACGAAAGCGGAGGCATCCGCTCTGGTGGACCGGAAATGACGCGTTGGTCCGGGTGAGCGGAGACGTGACCTCGGCGGAGGTGGAAAAGTCTGCCCGCGACGAGTCGATCGATCATGTGTGGCTCACCGTCGATGCTGGCATCAACTCCAATGTCGAGGTCTCCATCAACTCACGGTCCCGCAAAAATGAAATGGCCGGATTCGACGCACGGATCCGCGCCGGTGTGGTGCGGGGCAAGTGGGACGTGTTGCCAGAGCGCGGGGTCCGCGAGATGCGCGACGGGTTTGACTATGCGGAGGTCGAAGCGGCCGACAATGTTTTTTTCGAGCACAAGGAACGCCCGGAAATGGAAGACCTCCTGATGACCCGCGCCACCCGGTGCCTGCGAATCGAAGTGTGGGGCATGCCATACCACCGCCGAATCCCGGGAATCCATCAGGTCCACTCGCGTCGGGCCAGTTGCGCGGTGAGTTCGGATGTGCGGGGCGCGGACGGCGGGGTGATCTTTTATTTTGAAGAGGAATCGGCCAGCGAGTTGTGGATGTTCAAATTTTGCGGCCAGCCGTGAGTGATTTTGAATCGCGCACCCGGGGCAAGTTTTGGAAGTTCCGGCTTCCCTGCGCCGGGTTGTTTCTTGCGGCGATTGCGGGCATTCTGGCGTCGGAATGCCTGCCGGTTTCGGCCGTCGGCTGGTTGACGCTTGGGGTGTTCGCCGGACTCATTGCGTTTGTTCCAAGGCTGACTTGGATGCTGTGGGTTGCAACGGCGTTGGTTTTTGGGGGAATGCACGCCGTTCAGTCCGACGAATCGCCCGGCAATCGTCTGGCGCAGATGGTCGGAAATGATGCGCTAGACACGCCGGTGCTTGCTCGTGTGGATGAGCCGTTTCGCACCTCGGGTGGAGGCGCTGTCCCGCGCTGGCGGGCACGGGGAGCTATCAGCCTCGACGCAGCGCATCCGGCACCGGAGTCGCGTCCGAATTGGATTCCCGTGCTGCTTGTTTGGCAGGGCAATGAGCCGCCGAGGTACGGCGACCAATTGCGGGCGCTCGTGTCAATCCGGCGGATCGCCGCCGCGCGCAACCCCGGAGACTTTGATGCGAGAGCATGGCAGCGCCTGTCGGGAGTTTATTGTGAAGCGCTTATCGAGCCGGCCGCAGGATATGAGGTGGTGTCCAGCGATCCGAACCCGCTGATCCTGTTCGCGCTGCGGGCGCGAACGAAAATGATCGAGACCCTGACCATCGGAATCGGCGGGACTTTGGAGTCGTCGATTATTCTCGGAATGACCATCGGCGACACCCGGAAAATGCCTGATGAAATCGAAGACGCCTTTCGCGAGGCGGGTGTGTTCCATTTGTTTTCGGTCAGTGGTCTGCATGTCGGAATGATCGCAGCAATCCTGTGGTTCCTCATGGGAATTGCAGGAGTGGATAAGCGCAAGGCCGCACTCATCTTGATCCCGTGTGTCTTCTTTTACGCGTTGGTGACCGGGCTCAAACCTGCGAGCGTGCGCGCAGCAACGATGATTGCGCTGGTTGCGGGCGGGTTGATTTTTCATCGCCAGCCGCTCGCTCTCAATAGCCTGTGCGCAGCAGGACTCATCATCCTCGGGGTCAATACGAACGAACTTTTCAACCCGGGTTTTCAACTTTCGTTCGTCGTGGTGACGGCGATTTTAGTGATTGCACTCCCGCTCTATCGCGTCATAGAAACCGCAATCCGACCAGACCCGTTTATCCCACGGCAACTGCTCGCAAATTGGCGGATCGGACTTTGGGACGGCGGCCTCGCGGTCGGGGGATTGGTTTCTGTGTCGCTTGCCGCGTGGATCGGGTCGCTACCGCTCACGATCTTTTATTTCAATCTGGTGTCGTTCGCGGCAATCCCGGTCAATATCCTAATCGTTCCGCTCGCGTTTGTGTCGCTGGCCCTTGCCGCCGGGTCGGTCGCCACCGGGTGGGCCATGCCAATCGTGGCAGACCTGCTAAACCACGCTAATCTCGTGGTTACCAAGGCGATCGTCGGCACAGTCATGGCCTTCACCTCGGTGCCTGGCGGGCATTTTTATGTGGCCCCACCCATGGCATCGGGAACGGTTGCGGAGGTCACGGTGATGGATTTTCGCCCCGGTGGTTGCGCGGTGATCCGCTCGCGGGACGGTGTCTGGTTGATCGATGGCGGCTCGTCATATCACGGACGCACCACCTTGCTCCGCTACCTTCGCAGCCTCGGCGTGAATGAAATCCGAGGGGTGGTTCTCACGCATGGTGACTCGCAGCATTTGGGCGGGCTTGCATCGATCGTTGCGCGTATCCCGATTGCGGAGGCCTGGGAAAGCAGCGCGTCGGACCGCTCGCCGACGCGGCGGAAATTGCGCGCATCGCTTGCCGAGGGCGGTGCCATCGTGCGGCACGCGGTTCCAGGTGATGTTATTCGAATTGCTGATGGTGTGACCATCTCGGTGGTCTTTCCGCCTCCGGGGATCGACCATGCGCTTGCTGATGAAAAGTCGCTCGTGCTGCGGTTCGATGCAGCCGGGCAGCGGGTTTTGTTTTTATCTGACGCGGGAAGTTTTGCGGAATCCTGGTTGCTCGAAAATGCTTCGGATGCCGTCCGTGCGGATGTTTTGGTCAAAGGTTATCCTAGCGATGGGGACTCGGGATCAACGGCATTTCTCGCGGCGGTTGGGCCGTTGCTTGTGATTCAAGAGGCGCCGCTCCGCGCTCGAACAGCCGAAACCGTTTTTCCAATTCGCTCGAACTGCGACGCCCTCGGAATCCCGCTCCTCGAACAAAACCGCACTGGCGCGATCACGCTTAACATTCGAAACCAGTCGACGATCGTCTCGCAGTTCCTTCCGGGTGGGACACCCAGCGAGATCCGGCGTGATGCGGAGTAGCTCCGGTTACCTCGACGGAACGTGCGTTTCCAAAAATTCGCCAGCCTCCCGAAGGATCACCGCCCGATCCTCCACACCCCGCGCAAGCCAACTCCTCACCATCATGGAGGTTCGTGGGTTCTTCACAAACCGGTCCTGATGCCGATCGTAAAATGCCCAGTAAAGCAGGTTGAATGGGCACGCATCCTTCCCAGATTTCACCGCCGGTTTGTAGCGGCAGCCTTTGCAGTAATCGCTCATTTTGGAAATGTATGCACCCGCTCCGGCATATGGCTTTGTCGCCATAAACCCACCGTCCGCGTGAAGCGCCATCCCAAGCACATTGGCGGCCATCACCCAATCGTGCGCATCCACATACATCTCGGTGAACCATTTTAATGCATCCTGCGGGCGCACATCGGCGAGGAGGAGAAAATTCCCGAGGACCATCAGGCGTTGGATGTGGTGATTGTAACCGGTGTCGATCACCTGCTGGAGCGAGCACTTGAGGCAGTTCAGGTCGGTGTCCGCGGTGTAAAAGAACGCAGGCAGCGGGCGGTGGGCGGCGAGTCCGTTGACCGTCGCATACTCCGGCATCCGCAGCCAGTAAACGCCGTTGACGAACTCCCGCCATCCCAAGATTTGGCGCACAAATCCCTCGACTGCGGGGAGTGGTGCGATGTCGTTTTTCCATGCTGCGACGGCGGCGTCGACGCACTCCATCGGCTCAAGCAACCCGATATTAATCATCGGCGAAATCAGCGAGTGAAACATAGTCGGCTCATCGCTAACCATCAGATCTTGAAAGTCGCCGAAGCGTGTTAGGCGGTCCGCAACAAAGCGCTCCAACCAAACAACTGACTCGGCACGCGTGACAGGAAGCCAGAATTGATCGGCATCTCCGGGCGAGTCCGGAAAAAATCTTTCCACGTCAGCGATAACCGCTTCGGTTACGGTGTCGCGATTGCGCTTTGGTGCGGGGGGAGGGGACGGTGGTCCCATAGCCCGCCACTGGGTGATGGTCTTTCGGTTTTCGATGTCAAAATTCCATGCGCCTCCCACGGGCTTGCCATCGGGTTCGATCAGGACGTCCAGCTCGGCCCGGATGCGGCGGTAGTGGATTTCCATGAGGAGGTGCTTTTTTGCACCAGCCCACGCTGAGAATTCAGCGCGACTCACCAAAAACATAACGCTTGGGAGCATGCGAACTTCGACCTTGGCTGCTGCGCACGCCCCGCGGATTTCCTGAGTTTCGCCAAACGAATTCGGCTCCATCAGGACCACCTCGTCGGCCGCATGATCGGTCATGCATTCCGCGAGACCGGATGCATTGTCGTGATCAGCCTCCAATGGGATGTAGCCCACCTGCCAGCCGTCCTTCCGCAGCGCCTCGGCGAAATGCCGCATCGCCGAAAAAATCAAGACGAGCTTTTGTTTGTGAAATGCGAGTGGTTGGCCGTGCGCGCGCGACTCGATCATGATCACGCGGTCGGTTTTGCGGTCGCAAGCCGCCAGAGCCGGGTGATTCAAGCAAAGCTGGTCACCAAGAATCCAAATGGAGCGGCGTGTCATATTGTAAGAACGCATGCGCCGCAGAATAAGACGCCATCGGCATTGTTTAACCCAGATCCAGCGATTGAAGAGGTTTGGACAGAATCAACAAAATAAACAGAATGGGTTAAGAGAATTACAGACTCTCCTGAATTCTCACTGTGCTGCTGACCCTAGTCCTTCTTCATCAATGCGGTTCATTCTGTAAATTCTGTCAAAAATCGTTTTCGGGTTCAACGCTGCCAGTGTTTGGCCAGTCGCTTCAGTTTTGCGTAATGCAGCGTGCCCTCCGGCGATTCACCCGACTTGGGCTCATGGAGTGCATTGATCAACCAAATGGCATATAGGAGCGGGGGAATCAGGGCGGCAAAATAGATGCTGTGTCTGCGCCACGTGAACCAGTCCGTAACCCACTCATACGTGCCGATCGCGTCGAGCGACACACCCCACACAATCGGGGCGCCACCGAGGCCTAGGCTTGTGATCACGGTGAATAACGCAAAAAAGTGATTCCGCCCCATCTCCGGGATCGTGGACATCGTGATCCGAAGATTCGCGAGATTGAAATTTGCTCCCGCCAGTCCCGCCAGGAAATTGATCACTGCGATGACCCAGATCGTGCAAGGAATTACCCCTGCTGCGACAAGCCACCATCCCGTAATGACAACCACAAACCCACACAACGCCCACCGCAGCACCGGTTTGCTCCCGACTTGATCAATCACCCGCCCGGTCAGGAGCAGCGATAAAATCGGCCCCAGAAAGGTAACGCCCGAAAGATACAAAATCAGGTCCGGCTGGAAGTCCGGGAATTCACGCAAATACTCGACCGAAAATACACCCACGCCGCCGATCACCACCATGAACAAAAGGTTAAAAACCAGCAGTTGGAAAAACGGCGCGTATTGGATCATCGCCATCCACGGCACGGCCTGAGCGGATCGGCTTGTTACATCGCCGACCGGTGCATCAGGGATGCGTTTGATGAAATACAGGCTCAGCGTGCCGCCGAATGCACTGACGAGGAAAACGAGCGAATACTCCCAGTTGTCCACATGCCCAGTCATCACGATGGCCGAGACCACCAGCGCGAACAGACTGCCGAGATACATGAAAAACTGATCGAACGCGATAAACCGTCCCCGCGATGGCTCCGGGATGATCGCGGCAATCCACGGCATGAACCCAGCCGACGAAATCCCGCGAAGCAGGTTAAACACAAACAAAACCGCCAGGAGCGAGCACAACTTCGACAGCTCATCCAGAAACCCGAGTAGCGGAATGGCTGCCACCACAAAAATAAAAATCGTGCGTGCGCCCCAGCCCACGAGCACAAACTGCCGGTACGAACAACGATCCAAAAACCGGGCGGCCGGGAGCTGCATCACCGTCATCAGCGGCGTGAACGCCGCTACGATGCCGAGTACCGTCGAACTGGCACCCAGCGATTTGGAAAAAAGGATGATCGGCGCCCCCATCATGATTTGAAACGCCACGGCATTAAACATCTGAAACCAGTGCACATTAAACGCACCCGGTGGACAGCCGGAAGCAGTCGACGGATCAGGCTCTGGAGATTGGCTCACAAGCCGCGAGTATAGTCATCTCCTCCTAAGATGCCCGAAAAAACGCGATGCCGTCCTCGTAGGTCATAGGATAGCGGGCGCATGTAGCGAAAGTTTTCAGGATAAGACGTGGGGTCATTGGTGGGACGATGGATCGTGCGGCCACTCGCGCAAGATTACGAACGATTTTCGCGATCCGTGATTTCAAGGCTTTGTGCATCGATAGCCAACACACGAACGCGAAAAAGTCGGCGGGCTTGGAAAGCCCGACCCTACCCAAGCTGGTAGGGACCGCTTTCCAAGCGGTCCGACTTGTCTGCATGATCGGCGTTTGAACCGAAAGAGTCAGAAAAATTGCTTGATGCGTTGCCGGTAGCATGGTGCTACCTTTTCGGACTCAGAGAAGTATGTTTGAAATCAAACCCCGGGAAAAGATGGTCGAGCGTGCCGTATTGGTTGGCGCGTACATGGATGCTGGCGGCCGCGAAGAGGCTGAGGATTTGCTCCAAGAGCTCGCCGAGCTGGTTCAGACGCTTGGAATCCCCGTGATCGAGAGCATCCTCGTGCACCACCGGGAAGCCCACGCCCGCTTGCTGCTCGGCACCGGGAAGGCAGAGGAAATTGCCGACCGCGTGAAAGAGATCAAGGCGGACGTTGTGATTTTTGACAATGAACTGACGCCGGCCCAGCAGCGAAATTGGGAGGAATTGACCAAAATGACGGTGATCGACCGGCACGAGGTGATCCTGGACATCTTCGGCACGCGGGCTCAAACGCGGGAGGCCCGCATTCAAGTTGATCTTGCCCGGATGTCGTATTCGTTGCCCAGACTGACGCGCGCTTGGAGCCACCTGGGCAAGCAAGGCGGTGGAATCGGAAGCAAAGGCGAGGGCGAAAGCCAGCTTGAGCAGGACAAGCGGAAAATCCGCGGCCAAATGGATGGCTTGCGCCGCGAACTCCAGCAAGTCCGCCGCTCCCGCGCCACCCAGCGCAAAGACCGCAAGCGCACGCCCGTGCCGAACGCTGCGATTGTCGGATACACCAATGCCGGAAAATCCTCCCTGCTCCGCCGACTCACCGGGGCGGATGTGCTCGTCGAGGATAAGTTATTCGCGACGCTCGACACCACGACCCGCAAGATCTCCCTGCCCAGCAAGCAACCGCTCCTGCTCACCGACACCGTTGGATTTGTTCGCAAGCTCCCGCACCAGCTGGTCGAGTCGTTTAATGCCACGCTCGAGGAGGCTGCGCTGTCAGATTTTCTGATCCACGTCCTCGACGCCTCGCATCCCAAAGTGATGGAGTTTTACAACACGACGATGCACGTGCTCGGTGAACTCGGAGCCGACACGAAGCAGATGCTCGTCGTGTTCAACAAAATGGACAAAGTTGATGACCCGTCCACGCGCACCGTGCTGCGTCGGCATTTTCCCAACGCGGTGTTCGTGTCGGTGCATTCCGGCGATGGCATGGACGAGTTGATCGACCGGATCGGCGGATTTGTCGATCAGGACACGGTGACGCTGCGCCTCACCCTGCCGCTGGATCGCACCGATGTCCTGGCCCGCCTCCACCGCGAAGGGCGTGTGCATTCCACTGACTACGACGATGCGCGTGTCCACGTGGAGGTCACGCTTTCTCAACGTGCGGCACACGATCTTCTGGAGTTTGTCTCCGGCGAAACCGGGTCTCCTGCGGTCACCGCCGTGCGACCTTGAAGCGTTCTGCCGGAAGCGCTGCCCGATCACTTTGCACCCACCGGCGTGGAGACCGGTTGGCTCGGAGTTTTTGGTAGTGCAAGCGTGAGGACGGTGGCGAAAAGCACCAGTGCTGCCCCGGACCAAAGCGGAGTGCGGCCGTAAAATTCGATGGGTTTGCTGACATCCATCGCAAGCAGCAGTCCGGCAATCGCAGGGCCAATCCATCGGGCCAGGCTCCCAGCCGATTGAAACAACCCGAGCGCGCGGCCCTGCCAGTCTTGGTCAACACTGCGCGATGCAAGTCCAGTCAGCGTGGGGGTGAGCAAGCTGTTCCCGATTGCCACGCCTGCGCTTGCCAGCAATAGGCCCGTAAGCCCCGACGTCAGCGGCAACCAAAACAAGCTGGCCGCAAGAAATAGCCCGCCTACGAACGCAAGCCGGATTTCGCCAAACATTTTGACCAATCTGCCTATCAGCCCGCCTTGGATCAACACACCGATGAAACCCACCATGGCAAGGATTTTGCCCGTCGCTGCAGGGCCCATCTCGTAGCGATGAAAAATGAACAACGCAAAAACAAACGTGAGCATCGAGAAGCCGGCGATGACAAAAAAGTACACCCCGGTCACTACCTTATACGTCTTCGCGTCGGCATGACGGAAAACCGCAAAAACTGACTCCTTATTGCCGACACCGCGGCGATCGGGCGGGAGGCTTTCGGGCAGGACTCGCCAGACCAGGATGACACTCACCAATGCAAGCCCGGCAGCCACATACATCGGAGCTGCAAAGCCGAACTTGTCGCCGACAATCCCGCCGATTGCCGGTCCAAAAACAAACCCGAGACCAAATGCGGCACCGAGCAATCCCATCGCTTTCGACCGTTCTTCGCGGGATGTGATATCGGCGAGGTATGCTTGGGCCGTCCCAATATTTCCGCCGCAAAATCCGGCCAGAAGCCGCGCTGCGAACAGCACCCACAGCGCACCAGCCAGACCCATGATCACAAACCCGATGGCTGTTCCCAACAAACTGATAAACAAAACCGGTTTCCGGCCAGTGCGGTCCGAGATTTTGCCCCATACGGGAGAGGCAAAAAATTGGGCGAACGAAAATGCTGCCACCAGCAATCCATTTTGTACCGCGGTCGCGCCGAAATGCTCGGCGTAGAGCGGTAGCACCGGAATCACGATGCCGAACCCGACCATGTCGATGAAGATCGTGAGAAAAATAATGCCCATCTGGGCCCGTTTCGAATTCATAATTTACACGCTGGTCAAGCTGCCTGGCGCTGCCCCCGAAGCGGACATAAAACCCCGCATCGTGTTCAGCATCGCATGTTATGGAGTCGGCGAGGCCGCTGCCTTTTCGATCAGGGCATTAAACGCGCCCGTCGCACCGGCGACCGCAGGTTTCGGGCCTGTCATTTTAACAAAAACATTGCCCTGCGTCCCTTCAAGGATGGCTCCGAGAAGCGCATACTCGGTCATGGGAGTGGTTGGTCCGCCGGGCATGCCGCTGTTGAATGTTCCCGCGGCAGTCACGAAGGTCACTTTGGTCGGTCCATATTGCTCGACCCGCTGCATCGCACTGGTCGCCTCCGCTCCCCCGCTGAATTGGCCAACCCAGCGCTGGATGTTTGCATCGACACTCCCGCCCTGGTCGGGCCCGAAGTAAAAAAACGTGACCTCCGCAGCGGCGCTGCCATCCGCGCCGGGAGGAGCAAGTTCCGCTTTCCGCATCGGTGAGGACGGCACCACCCATGCCCAATCCGTCGGACGCTCGAACTTAAACGTCGCCACAGAAAACTCCAGCGGGTCGGCAGCCCGCAACGTGAGAGCCGACATGGCAACCAAAGCTGTAAACGAGAAAAGCAATATCGACCGGAATGAAAACATCATGATTCCATTCATACGATTGTCAGCGAACTCCCGCAACCGCGAAGTCGTCAGCGTTCCCCTTGGGAGGGTGAGGCTCCGCCCGAACCGTAGAATAAATGGCGCTCCTGAAGGTTCCCGTATTGGGGTTTTCGGCTACAATGGACGCATGTCGTTTCGGAGATCCACCGCCACCGGGGCGGTCATTTGGCCCACATCCACGGGCAGCGGCGTGGTGGCATTAGAAAACCACGACCGCCCTGCGACAATCACCTGAACAAACAAAAGCGGTCGCCCGGCTCCGGTAATTGCAGATTCCTGCACTGGAAGAAAAAACGCAAACGGCGGGAGTCCCGCGGCGGGCTGTTCAGAAATCGCAATGGGTCGGGTATCCGCTCCGGCGGCGGCATCCAGAAGGCTGATATGAATTCTCGAACCTGCGGGAAGCGTGATTGCATCCTGATACGAGATTGTGCCGGAAATCCCCGGGGCGGACGGCACGGTTTGTGGTTGCTTAGGTTTTTGTGTGGCGCATCCGGCGAGCAGAAGCATCACGAGGCCCGCCAGCGGCCAATGGTGAATGCGTCTCACGGATTACGCGGACAGCAAATCGTCAAAATCGGCGAGATCAAGTTCCGTCTGGCCGGGAAAAATCTCTGCACGGATCGGGATCGGCAGCAGAGTTTCGAGGATAGCTCGATTCGTCGCCGTCGCCGGTGTGACCTCATCCGTCCGGTTATTCAATACGATTCCCGCGCATGGCACGCCGCGCCGCTGCAGGCTGTCCACCGTCAGCAACGTGTGGTTCAATGCGCCGAGCTTGTTATCGACCACAATCAAAACCGGAATCTCCAAGTCAATCGCTAGGTCCGCCATGAAATAATCGGGCAGGATTGGCACTAGCCACCCGCCAGCGCCTTCGACGATCACGGACGAGTAGCTTTCCTTGAGTCGGTTGAATGTCGAAAATATCGGACCCAAATCGACCTGGATTCCCGCCAGTACGGCGGCGGTGAGTGGCGCTAATGGCTGATCGAACGACACGGGATTCAGATCCGATGGGGACCCGGTGTAATCGGAGGCCTTGGCAATCGCCGTCACGTCGGCCAATGCGTCGCACGAGATCGGCTTCATCCCCACCGCGCTGAGGCCGCGGCTTCGGAGCGCCCGCAGTAGTAGGACGGTAAAATAGGTTTTTCCAACGTCTGTGTCAGTGCCAGTGATGAAAAGGTTCATAATTTCGAGGTGCCCTCTGATGCTTGGGTTGGTGCGAAGTCAGCTTCGCTTGGCGTGGTTGTCCGGGGAGGTCACTTCGATAAAAATTTCTTCCAGTGTTCGCTGTGGACGATGCGATTTCACGAGCGATCCGCCCTCGGCGGCAACAAGCGCGGCGATCTTGTCATCGAGTCCGGCTGGCGCATTTTCGACCACATACTGGGTCTGGTTTCCGATTTCGATGAGCTTGTCGAGCGACCCGTGTTGCAGCATTTGACCGCGTGCCATGATGCCAACGCGGTCGCACACCTCTTGCACCTGTTCGAGCAGGTGGGAGGTCAGGAGCACAGTCATGCCCCGTTCTTTCAGTCCGAGGATGAGGTCGCGAATCTGACGCGACCCCACCGGATCGACGCCTGCTGTGGGCTCATCGAGGACGACGAGCCGTGGGTCTTGCACGATCGCTTGCGCCAATCCGATGCGTTGCAGCATGCCTTTGGAAAATGTCCCCACCCTGCGGTCGCGCGCTTCTTCAAGTCCAACCAGAGCAAGAAGCTCGTTCGTCCGGTTATCCAGCGCTTTCCCGCTCAATCCGCAAAGTTTTCCGTAAAACCGGACCGTTTCCGCAGCGGTCAGAAATTTGTAGAAGTATGGGTTTTCCGGCAGGAACCCAACCTCCCGCCGCGCCGGGAAATCCCGGCTATCGAACCCGAAAACCTGCGCCGATCCCGAAGTGGGGGTGACCAATCCGAGCAGCACCTTAAGCGTCGTGCTCTTCCCGCATCCATTGGGCCCGAGCAGGCCAAAAACTTCGCCCTCCTGAACTTCAAGCGACAGATTCCGCACGGCGACCAGCCGCTCCCGTTTCCACGGCACCGGGAATACCTTGTGAAGGTTCTTAATGGAAACAGCGACGCCCATAGTTCGGAGTCTAATCTAAAATTTGGAATCCACGCAAACCCGATTCCATCGATGCAGATTGGAGGGATTCTTCTTGAATGTGACCCGCGAGCACACTCTCGCGAACAGATTGCAAAAAGGCATCCACCTCGTCCGCGTCACCCTGCACGTGTTGCTCCACTCGGCCATCGGGCAAGTTTTTGATTGTTCCGACCACGTCGAATCCGCGAGCCAACGACTTCGCAGTGAAGCGGAACCCGACCCGCTGTACCCGGCCTGCATAATGCACGATAACCGCTTTCATCACGCGCGCACCTGACCGGTTCCTCGAATCAAATACCGATACGTCGTGAGCTCAGCCAATGCCATCGGCCCGCGCGCATGCAGTTTGTCCGTGCTGATTCCAATCTCCGCGCCAAAGCCAAACTCGCCGCCGTCGGTGAACCGGGTGGATGCATTCCAATACACGGTCGCCGAGTCGATGGATTGCAAAAATTCCTCCGCGGTCGCCGCGTTCGAGGTCACGATGGCGTCGCTGTGGTGCGATCCAAACGTTTCGATGTGGTCAATCGCCGCCGCCAGCCCGCTCACCACGCGAACCCCCAGTACGAGGTCGAGGTGCTCGGTGGTCCAGTCTGCGGGTGTCGCAGCGCGGATGTTCGGGTAGCCCGAGTTTTCCAAAATCTTAGCCGCCGCTCCATCCGCTCTGAGTTCAACATTGGCTGGCGCTAGCATTGCGGCGATGGTCGGAAGTGCGGCCTCGGCGATGGATTCGTGCACGAGCAACGTTTCGATGGCATTGCACGCGCTCGGGCGCTGAACCTTGGCGTTGAAAACAATGTCGGCTGCCATCGGGATCTCCGCCTCGACATCGACATAAATATGACAAATCCCGTCCAGGTGTTTGATCACAGGCATGCGCGCGTGCTGCATCACCGCCTCAATCAACCCACGACCGCCCCGCGGCACAATCACATCGATGCACGAATCCATGCGCGCCATCGACTGGACCGCAGCACGATCGGTGATCGGAATCAACTGAACCGCATCCTCCGGCAATCCTGCTGATTCGCCGCCCCGTTGCAGTGCTGCGGCGATGGCCGTGTTCGAGCGGATGCTTTCCGAACCTCCCCGCAGGATGACCGCGTTCCCGGTTTTGATGCACAGGACCGCCGCGTCGCTGGTCACGTTCGGGCGGGATTCGTAGATGATTCCAATCACGCCGATCGGCTTCCGGATTTTTTGGATGGTGATCCCGTTGGGACGTGTCCACTCGGCCAGGCATTCATTTACCGGATCGGACAATGCCGCCACGTCCCGAACCCCCTGCGCCATGGCTGCGATACGGTCCGGCGTTAACCGCAGGCGATCAATCGATGCCGCCGTCAACCCATGCGCTCCAGCCGCCGCAACGTCCTCGGCATTCGCGGCCAAAATGCCTGCCGTATCGGCAATCAAGGTGTCTGCCATGCCCAGCAGCACAGCATTTTTCGTCTGCGTATCCAGCACCGAGAGCCGGCGCGCAGCGGATCGTGCGCGCTGGCCAATGGATAAAATAAGGGATTCGATTTCAGTCGTCACAGGGTAACAAGTTTACACTCTCCGCAAGCAACCTCTGCATAACCCGATTTACCCCACATGTCGAGCAGGGCGGTTTTTGATTCAGCAATTCTCATTTCTTGAAATACAAGGGCCGAGAGTCGATAAATCAGATCCAACACGGTGAAATTCGGGCTTTGAGCACCACACCAAACGCCGAGTTTTTGAAACATCCGCGAAATGACCATTTGGTGTAGGAGATAAGGCACGGCGAACGAGCGTCCGACGTGGAACATTGCCATGCGGAATTGAGCGTTTCATCTGACTCAACTCGGCTTCGACGAGCACAACGAATTCTTTCTTGTTTGTGAGAAATTTCCTGATTCAACGTGTCCCACAAATTAACTCCATGAAAGTCCGTTTCCTCTCTGTCAGTTTGGCCCTCGTTTTGTCTTTGGCAACCCCGCACCAGCTTTTCGCACAAGCGGCGATCAAGACTCCACCGGTTCGGATTCAAAAGTCGTCCCTGCCGAAGACCTTGGCGAAGTTGGAAACATTAGTGGGTGAGTTACAAGCCGATGAAGCACTGACAAAGCTTCCGAAGAGTGCCGCGAACGCTGGCCAATCCAGTCTGAATAAGATTTCCAAAGCGTTGACGTCTCTGAAACAAGAGACCAAGGCGAAAGATCCCGCTTATCTGAAGTCACTCGATCAGCTTTCTTTGGCGGTCACCGAACTCGCTGCAACCGCCCGACTCAGTTCCGCCAAAGGACGCTCCTTCCACAAGGGTGTCGCCCAGGTGCAAAGTTTGACTCGCGGCCTTCAAAGCAGCATCGGAGCCGCCGCACTCACAAAGAAAAAGGGTGGAAAGATTTCAAACTCGCAGATCGCCACTGCTCAGAGATTGCGCGAAAAAGCGGCCGCACTGCGGAATCAGTTAGCAGGTATTCGTAAAAAAGCTCCCAAAACTAGCTCCGGCTACCGAGCAACCCGTTCGCTTGAAAGCCAAGCTGGTCGGCTTGCTTCGATGAACGTTACGGACCTCTCTGGATACGCCCTTTTGTTGGCTTTGCTCGACAGCCTGACGACCAATTACCGTGCGTATGGTGAAGTCCTCCAGTGGGAAGACCCCGGTTTCTACGAGATTTGGACCACCGTGAGCGAGCCAATGGACGTGTTCGAGGACGTGTATTTCTCGCAGGAAATCTACGACATCAATAATTGGTCCGAGTATTCCGAGTCCTTTGCCGAAGCCTCCGAAGAAATCGATTTTCCCTCTGAGGATGAGGAATTTTCTGACGAAGTAGAAGACGAAACGGAGGACGCTGGCGACGAAGAGATGGGCGCTGAGGAAGAGGAGCCAAGCGCTGAGGAAGAAGAGATGGGCGGCGAAGAAGAGACGGCCGGCGAAGAAGAGATGGCCGGCGAAGAAGAGATGGGCGACGAAGAAGAGATGGGCGACGAAGAAGAGATGGGCGACGAAGAAGAGATGGGCGCCGAGGAAGAGGAGATGGGCGGCGAAGAAGAGACGGGCGGCGAAGAAGAAATGGGCGGCGAAGAAGAGACGGGCGGCGAAGAAGAGACGGGCGGCGAAGAAGAGACGGGCGGCGAAGAAGAGATGGGCGGCGACGAAGGCGGTGGTGAGGAATAGTGATATCCGCCGTAGATTTGGGATTGTCCCACCCTCACGAAGGGGCAATCCGGCCGAATGGATTCCGGTAGCAAGATAGCGGGCGCCGCGGTCAGTCTAATCAAAGGGGACCGCGGCGGATCGATTATCCGCCGCAAGAATGGTTCGAGCCTATTCCATTCCGTAACGATTTTGACGCGGTTTCAGTTCCCGATTGCCACGCCTGTTTTCGCGTGGTTCACTATTTACGATGGATGCTGAGGTTCTCGCGCGCGTGCAGTTTGCGTTCACGATCATGTTCCACTACATCTACCCGCCGCTGAGCATCGGGTTGGGAGTGGTGCTGGTCATCATGGAGACGCTGTGGCTGAAAACGGGAAATCCGAAATTCCACAACATGGCGCGTTACTGGACGCGCGTGTTTGCGCTCACGTTTGCGATCGGGGTCGCCACGGGCATCGTGATGGAGTTCGAATTCGGCACCAACTGGGCGACTTACTCGCGATTCGTCGGAGACATCTTCGGGAGCGCCCTCGCAGCGGAGGGAATCTTTGCGTTTTTCTTGGAATCCGGGTTTTTGGCCGTGCTTTTGTTCGGATGGAATAAAGTCGGCCCCAAATTGCATTATTTTGCCACATGGATGGTATGCCTTGGTGCCCACTTCAGCGCGGTGTGGATCGTGGTGGCGAACTCATGGATGCAGACGCCCGCTGGGTATCATCTGGAGCGCAAGGTGAATGGAGTCGCGGAGGTGCTGCCGCCGGGTCACATCGTGACGGATGCAGACCTTGGCACCGTGCGCGCTGTGATCGATGATTTTTGGGTGATGGTATTTAATCCCTCGTCCATCGACCGGTTGGCGCATGTCATTTTGGGAGCCTGGATGGCTGGTGCGTTCCTAGTCATCAGCATCAGCGCGTATTACATCCTCCGCCAACGGCATCTGGAATTTTCCAAATCCTCGATGCGCATCGGGTTGGCTTTTGGTGCCGTTGCGACATTTCTCCAGATTTTCGTAAGTGCAGATTCGACAGCCAAGGGGGTCGTCGTGAACCAGCCGATCAAGCTTGCGGCCATGGAGGGGGTTTACGAGACGCGGCCTTACACGCCGATGACATTGTTCGGATGGGTGGACGCCAAAGAGGAAAAAGTAATCGGTCCTCAAATCCCGGGATTGCTAAGTTTTCTGGCCTTCAGTGATTTTGAAAAACCAGTTACGGGCCTGCACGATCTGCCGCCGGATGACTTCCTCATGGCGCGCTCTCCTAATGCGAGCCCGGAAGAGATAGTCCAAATCCGCCGCAGCTACTGGCCGCGCGTGAATTTCGTATTTCAGGTCTATCACATCATGATAATCGTGGGCAGCGGCCTCTTGGGGATCATCGTGGTGGCGCTTTTCTTCTGGTGGCGCGGCTGGCTATTCAATACCGAGTGGTGGGTGAGCCGATGGTTTCTTGTGGTCCTCGTGCTCTCGGTGCTCGGGCCGCAGATTGCGAACCAAGCCGGATGGTTCACCGCAGAGATCGGACGGCAGCCTTGGGTGGTTTACAACTTATTGAAAACGTCGGATGCCATTTCGAAAGTCGTGCGCTCGGAAGAGATCCTCGCGTCACTCGTCATGTTTGCCTTGGTTTATGCGCTGCTCTTCGCGCTTTTCATCTACACGCTCACTCGAAAAATCCAGCATGGTCCGGACGACGAGGAGTCGAGCGAGGAGATGCCGGAAAGCTGGAAGGCTGTGATCTATCGCCGGAACAACCATCTTATCCAATAACTCGCCGCCATGGATCTCAACATCATCTGGTTTGCACTCGTTGGTATTCTTTTTACCGGATACGCCATGTTGGATGGCTTCGATCTCGGAGTTGGCGCACTGCATCTCTTTGTTAAAAAAGATGAACATCGCAGATTGATGCTCAACTCCATTGGTCCGGTGTGGGATGGTAATGAAGTGTGGTTGGTGGTGGGCGGAGGAGCTTTGTTTGCGGCTTTTCCAGAGGCTTACGCGACAGTTTTTTCCGGGTTCTATCTTCCGTTCATGCTCCTGCTCGTCTGCTTGATTTTCCGGGCGGTTGCTATTGAGTTTCGAAGCAAGGAGGCGTGGACATGGTGGCGTCAGATGTGGGATGTCGCCTTCAGCATCGCAAGTATCGTGGGTGCCCTGCTCATCGGTGTGGCCATGGGAAATATCGTGCGTGGCATTCCGCTCGGGCCGGACTTTGAGTTTTCTGGCACAGTGCTCAACCTGCTCAACCCGTATGCCCTCCTCATGGGGGTGACGACGGTCCTCCTATTCATGATGCACGGCGCGATTTACGTCTCCATGAAAACAGAGGGCGAGCTCCAGGCGCTTGTGCGAAGCTGGATTCCCCGGCTCATCGGGTTGTTTCTGGCAGCTTATTTTTTGTTCAATATCTACACGCTCGTCGACGTACCATGGGTTCTCGAAACGGTGCGTGGCAGACCATGGGTGTTTGCTGTCGTTGTGCTAAACGTGCTGATGGTTCTGAATATCCCGCGCCAAATCCACAAAGGCCGTGAGTTTGGCGCATTCCTATCGTCGTGCATTTCGATGGCGCTGATGATGGCTACTTTCGGACTCACGTATTTCCCATACATGGTGCTGTCTAACCCGGATTTGGCGAACAGCCTGACGATTTACAACGCAGCATCCACTCAAAAGACGCTCGGAATCATGCTCACGATTGCATTGATCGGTGTGCCTCTCGTGCTTACATATACGGTGTGTATTTACTATATTTTCCGGGGAAAAGTCACCCTGACGAAACACAGCTACTGAGGCGGTTCTTCGGGATGTTTCGTCACCATGGTATCGGCCTCGCAGGTCTGTGTCTGCTTGCGCTGCTCATGTCCGGTTGTGCCGGGGATCGGCGACACGTCTTGGTCATTTCGGCAACGGAGCAAAACATGATCGTTTTAGACGAGGGACGCCCGGTGGCTGTGTATCCAATTTCCACTTCGAAGTTCGGACTTGGTGACACACCCGGCAGCAGTCGGACTCCGCTGGGCAAGATTCGTATCAAGGAAAAAATCGGGGATGGTGCGCCGGCGGGAGCCGTCTTCAAGTCCCGACGGCCGACCGGCGAAGTATTGCCGGTGGACGCACCGGGGCGTGACCCGATTGTCACTCGCATCCTGTGGCTGGAGGGGCTCGAGGGTCGTAACCGAAATACGTTTGACCGATATATCTACATCCATGGCACGCCGGAAGAGCGAAACATCGGACAGGCTGTGAGCTATGGATGCATCCGCATGCGATCGCAGGATATCATCGAACTTTATGACCGCGTCGGCACCGGTGCCCGGGTTGAGGTGCGTCCGTGATTGGCATGCACATTCGATCGAAGCGCACGCCCGGCTGGATTTGAACCAGCGACCAATGGATTAGAAATCCACTGCTCTATCCCCTGAGCTACGGGCGCATGAAATGAACCGGAGCGGCCCACAGACCCCAAATAAGCAGAATTTTCAGAATCATTCTATGGAAAAACCTGAAGCTGCGAAACTGAATACTCCGCTCGAACCGCCGACGTTCAGGCAAGCGGTCTGGGTTTGGATAAAAATCGGTCTGTTGAGTTTTGGCGGGCCTGCTGGGCAGATCGCATTGATGCATCGGGAACTGGTCGAAAAGCGCCGATGGGTCAGCAACGGACGGTTTTTGCACGCATTGAACTACTGCATGCTCCTGCCCGGACCGGAAGCGCAACAGCTTGCCATCTACGTCGGTTGGCTTTTGCACCGGACATGGGGTGGGGTCGTCGCTGGTGCGCTTTTCGTTCTACCCGGTGCCATCCTGATGTGGGGGATCAGCGTGGTTTACGTTTTGTTTGGCAAGGTTCCCGCCGTGGACGCCGTGTTCTATGGGTTGAAGCCTGCTGTGATGGCGATTGTAGTTGCCGCTGTGCTGCGAATCGGGAAAAAGGCATTGCGTAGCAGGTTACTGTGGACGGTGGCCGGGGTCTCGTTCGGGTTGATATTCTTTCTGAATTTTCCATTTCCGCTCATCCTCTTGGGGGCTGCGGTGGTTGGGGTCATCGGGATGCGCTGGTTTCCCGATGCTTTTAGTCACACCCCTGGTCATGGCAATGCGCGGGACGAACCGAGTGTGGTCGGCGATGGAGTCTCCGTGAATCTGGCGGCCCCCACGCTGGCCGGAACAATCCGAAAAATCGCATTCTGGGGCGCGCTCTGGTTGTTTCCCGTGATCGCGTGCGTCGCAATCTTGGGATGGAATCATGTGCTGGTTCAGCAGGGTTTGTTCTTCAGCAAGGCTGCGTTGGTAACATTCGGCGGTGCTTATGCGGTTCTGCCGTACGTCGCCCAGCAAGCCGTGGATACGCACGGATGGGTGACTGCCGCGCAAATGATGGATGGGCTCGCGCTCGCGGAGACTACGCCGGGTCCGCTGATTCTGGTGCTTCAGTTCGTTGGGTTTCTGGGCGGCTGGTCGGCGAATAGCGTTTCCTCGCCGATGCTGACCGCGACTCTCGCCGCGATTATGACAAGTTGGGTCACGTTCATTCCGGGGTTTTTGTTCATCTTTGCCGGTGCCCCGTATATCGAGCGAACGCGAGGGAACTTGCGGCTCAATGCTGCGCTTTCCGCAGTGACTGCTGCCGTGGTCGGTGTCGTGCTCAACCTCGCTGTGTGGTTTGCATGGCATGTCGTCCTGCCCGAATCCGGGCGATACGACATCATCGCTGTTTGCGCGGCGATATTCTTCTTCATCGCCCTCCAGCGCTGGAAGTGGGACGTGCTCCTCGTGATCGGTGTGGGCGGTATGCTCGGGCTGATTGTTTGGGGAGTCGGCCTAATCTAGCGTTCGCACCGGAATTCCTGCGGCGGCGAGGTGATGTTTTGCCTGTGCGATAGTGAACTCCCCGAAGTGAAAAATACTCGCGGCGAGCACGGCGTCCGCACGCCCTGCCGAGAGCACATCAACCATGTGATCCAGCGTGCCTGCGCCGCCGCTTGCAATCACCGGGATTTCAATTGCCGCGCTCACGGCAGCGGTGAGTGCGATGTCGTAGCCATCTTTTGTGCCATCGGCATCCATGCTGGTGAGCAAAATTTCGCCAGCGCCCAGCCGGCAGACTTCAATTGCCCACGAGACAGCATCGAGATCGGTGGCTCGCCGCCCACCGTGCGTATAGACGGTCCATCCGCCGGCGGCATTGCGCTTCGCGTCAATCGCGACAACCACACATTGTGCACCGAATTGTTTCGCCGCCTCCGAAATCAACTCCGGCGTTTGGATGGCAGACGTGTTCATGCTGACCTTGTCCGCACCAGCGAGCAGCAGTGCGCGCACGTCCTCGATGGTTCGCACTCCGCCGCCGACCGTGAGTGGCATAAAACATTGCTCCGCCGTGCGACGAACCACATCCAGCATCGTGTCGCGGCCATCACTCGACGCAGTGATATCAAGGAACACCAACTCATCAGCACCCTGCGCATCGTAGGCTTTGGCGCACTCCACCGGGTCGCCAGCATCCCGGAGATTGACAAATTTTGTGCCCTTCACAACGCGACCAGCTGTGACATCAAGGCAGGGAATGACGCGTTTTGAGAGCATAGGTTGAGAAAATGAATGCGGCAGGTGGTCGAAATCGAGTCTAAAGTGATTGCCACGGGGCGTTTGTGGCTTACTCTGCCCCAGAATAACCAACACATGGTCGCAATTTGTTAGAAATGGGATCCTCTAGGGCAATCTTAACATCGCTTCGTTTCGCGCTCGTCGGGCTGATCAGCGCAGTGATGCTTTTCCTCTCCGCAGGGTGTGAGTATTCCGGTTCGCTCGGGCCGGGACGATTCGACACGGTGATCGTCGATGCGGGACATGGAGGGCATGACTCCGGAGCGCGATCAGTCCGCGGATCAAACGAAAAAGCTCTGGCACTCGACACCGCGAAGCGGCTCGCCGGGATTTTGAGGCGTCGTGGATTTCGTGTGATCGAAACCCGAACGTCCGATTACTTTGTTACTTTGGGGCGTCGTGTCGCAATTTCCAATGGAACGCGGAACTCGGTGTTTGTGAGTGTGCATTACAACTGGACTGAGCGTTCGTCGGCGCGTGGACTGGAGACGTATTATTACTCTCCGCAGTCTCAGATCATGGCGAGGAAAGTGCAGCGTGAGCTAATCAAGTCATACTCGTCAGCAGACCGTGGGGTAAAACGGCGCGGGTTTTACGTGTTACGGAAAAACCGGCGTCCCGCGATCCTTGTGGAGTGCGGATTTGTCTCAAATCCTTCTGATAACGCCAATGCCCAAAGCGCTTCAGGTCGCCAACGGATCGCCGAGGCAATCGCCCGAGGTATCATCGCCGCCCGTCAGTAAGGACGCGACGAAAGCCCGTCACGCATGAGTTCCTGCATGTCTGCGGGAATCCCGCATTGCCATCGGAAAGCGTGCTCGTCGTAGATAATCGACAGACTGGCCGAGTGGAGCGCGTGCCGTGGCAAATGCAGCGCCTGCTCGATCTCGGGCGTCCAACCGTGCTTCACAAAATAGAGATACCATTGCTCGTTGGGACCGTAGATCTTGTCCCCCACCACCGGAAACCCGTAGTGGCTGAGATGCACGCGGATCTGATGCGTCCTCCCCGTCACCGGGATAGCACGGATCAATGCTAGCGGTCCGAGAGTTTCGTGGCGCCAGCGATCGAGGACCGTAAAATGCGTGAGGGCCGCTGCTCCTTCGGGATGCACCCCGCGCTTCAGCCAGATCGGCGACTCCGCCACGGCTCCCACGCGAAGAAGTGGCTCGCCCACGGAAAAGGTGTCTGGCCCGGGCCAACCTGTGACGATGGCCAGATATTCCTTCGCGATTTGGCGTCGGGCCATCGATATCGAGCACTGGCGCGCGGCGGCCGCCGATTTGGCAATCAATGTCAGCCCGCTCGTCTCGCGATCAAGGCGGTTGATGATCGACACTTGGCCGCCGTTCGCGATTTCATAGGCGAGCAGCTCGGATACCGAATCCCATAGCGTGACCGGGCCGCCGGGTTTCGTCGGATGCACCAGCACGCCCGCAGGTTTGTTCACCACGATGAGATCATCGGTTTCTTCGATGAGGGTGAAGTTGACTAGTGGCGACTGCATGGTGATGTTGCACGAGTATGGTAAAGATGAATCAAGTCACGCGATGTTATTCCGGCGGGAGCGTGATCGCTCTGGACAAAGTATCATTGGAAATTGCGAAATATGATTTTGTCAGCGTGACCGGACCGAGTGGATGTGGAAAAAGCACGCTTCTCAATCTGCTGGGTGGCCTCGACCGGGCCGACTCGGGTGATGTCTTCGTGGATGATGTGGCGCTGCACTCGGCTGATGAGCACACGCTGACGAACTACCGCCGCAAACATCTGGGCATTGTGTTTCAGTTTTTTAATTTGATGCCTGCCATGACGGTGATTGAAAACGTCGAGTTGCCGCTTTTGTTGCAGGGTGTGAGCGCCCGCGAAATGCGCGACCGTGCGGCGGCGATGCTGGACCTTGTTGACCTCGGTAAGCGGCTAAACCATTTTCCCCACCAGCTTAGCGGCGGAGAAATGCAGCGCGCTTCGATTGCGCGTGCGCTCGTTCATTCGCCGGCATTGCTGCTCGCCGATGAACCGACCGGCAACCTGGATTCGTCAAATGCTGGACGGGTCATGGACGTTCTGGCAAAGATCGCTTCCCAAAATTTGACCACGATGATAGTCGTAACCCATAGCGAGCAAGTGGCTGGACTGGCATCCTCCCGGATACGCATGCTCGACGGAAAAGTTATCCATGTCTGAATCACCCAAGCCCGATTGTCACAGCGAGGTATTATCGCGATTCCGGTTATTTGCCGGATTCAAAGATGACGAGTTGGAAACACTGCTCAGTTTGTCCGATTTCGAGAGTTTTGCCGCTGGCGACACCATCGTGTCCGAGGGAGATCCCGGGCTTTGCATGTATGTGATTTTGTCCGGGCGCGTGCGCGTTGCGGTCCACTCACCGGGGGAGCCTGTCCCACTTGCCGAACTCGCGAAGGGTGACTTTTTTGGAGAACTCGCACTGGTTGACGATGGTCCACGATCAGCCACAGTGAGCGCCATCGAGGACACCAAGGTGTTGCGGATCACGCGGATGGTGCTCGGTGTGATGGCTGGAGTGCAACCCGCTGGCGCGATCCATCTGCTCGCTGCAATTGGTCGCTCGTTGGTCAATAGACTCCGGGCCGGAAACCAGAAATATCTCGACCTCATCCTCTTGGGATACAAAGAATCCCAGAGTAAAAACTAACTTGGTCAACCACCCGTAGTCGTCTCATTTCAAGCATTTTCGTGGATAAACAACGCACACTCGCATCCTCATCCAGCCTCACCGGCACCTCGCTGCACACTGGAGAACTCGTCACCCTGACCTTACATCCGGCTCCGGCCGATCACGGGATCAAATTCCGCCGCGTGGACTTGCCGGACGAACCAATCGTCGAGGCAAAGGTGAAAAATGTGAAGATGGTCGAGCGGGCCACCACCTTGGTCGAGGGTAGTGCGAAAATCCACACCGTCGAGCACGTCGTCTCGGCGCTCATCGGCCTCGGGGTTGATAACGCGCTCGTCGAAATGAACGCGAACGAGCCACCCATCGGAGATGGCAGCGCAGCACCATTCGTTGCTCTCATCAAACAATCCGGCACCGTCGAGCAGGATGCGCTCAGGCGATACTTCGAGCCGTCCGAGCCGATCCATGTCGAGACGCGCGGGGGGTCGATCATGATGATTGTCCCCGATGACAAATTCCGGATTTCCTGCACCCAAGTCGGGCCTGAGGGACGCTTCACCCAATACCTCAGCCTGGAAATCACCCCGGAATCCTACGAAACCGAAATCGCCGCCGCGCGGACGTTTGTGTTTTACGAGGATGTGAAACCGCTCATGGACAAAGGGCTGATCCGTGGAGGGAGTTTGGAAAACGCCATCGTAGCTCGTGGGGACTCCGTCCTAAGTAAAGAACCGCTCCGGTTTCCGGACGAATTTGTCCGACATAAAATCCTCGATATCATCGGGGATCTCGCACTTTCCGGCCGCCGTCTGCGTGGTCACGTGATCGCGGTAAAACCCGGGCACGGCCCTAATACCGAACTCGCGAAGCTCATGGTCAAAGGCTATGACCAACTCGTCGGCATGGCACCACGGCCGATCCCTGCCAGCGCGGGCGTGCTCGACGTGAACCAAGTCATGGCGATCCTGCCGCACCGGTATCCATTCCTTATGGTGGACCGGATTCTGGAAATCGAAGAACTCAGCGCCGTCGGCGTCAAATCGGTCACCATTAACGAGCCATTTTTTCAAGGTCACTTCCCCGGCCATCCGGTGATGCCCGGCGTGTTGCAAGTCGAGGCGATGGCGCAGGTCGCCAGCATTGTGATGATGCGTAAGACCGAGAATGCTGGAAAAATCGGGTATTTCATGAGCGCCGACGAGGTGAAGTTCCGCAAGCCGGTGTTCCCCGGAGACACTTTGTTCATTCATGTCGAGATGACGCGGGCAAAACGCAATCTCGGGAAAGCCAACTGCAAATGCGTGGTCAACGGCGACACCGTCTCCGAGGCGACGCTTCTGTTCGGGATCATCAACCGTTGATTCCCGCCCGCCACGGCACAAACTCTCACACTTTTCCCGATGTCAAAAATCCACCCCACTGCCATTATCGACCCGAAAGCGGAAATTGGCGATGGATGCCATATCGGGCCGTATTGTGTCGTGGGTGCCGGAGTCACGCTGGGGGCCAATTCGGTTCTCCATAACCATGTCACGCTCGCCGGGCCATCAGCAATAGGCGCAGACAATCAGTTTTACCCGTATTGCTCGATCGGTCAGCGAACCCAGGATCTAAAATACGAATCCGAGCCGACATACCTCGAAATCGGCGATGCCAATACGTTCCGCGAATTTTGCACTGTCAACAGGGGCACCGCACCCGAAGCAAAAACCACGATCGGGTCCCGCGGCAACTTCCTCGCCTACTCGCACATCGCACATGACTGTCTCGTCGGCAACGACGTCATCTTTTCGAACAACGGGACCCTCGCCGGCCATGTGACCGTTGAGGACTTTGCGGTTATCGGAGGCCTCACTGCCGTGCATCAATTTTGCCGGATCGGCCAGCATGCCATCACTGGTGGATGCTCAAAAATCGTCCAAGACGTGCCCCCATTTTTCATCGCCGACGGTAACCCCGCCGAGGTGCGCGGAGTCAATCTTGTGGGCCTCGAGCGGCGCGGGTTTGATGTGTCGATCATTCGTAGTCTCCGCGAAGCATACAAGGTGATCTACCGATCAAACCTCAACACCAAGCAGGCGCTCAATGCCATCCGTGAGCAAATTCCATCCAACTCCGGGATCGAGGCGTTGGTGGCATTTATTGAGACCAGCAAACGTGGGATTGTGAGATAGGCACCAACGAGCGGGCCTCTTCACGATCGAGGGGATTTGACTATCGATGTCGGTTCGGACATCTTAGTGACAAAACACAAGCCGGGCAGGGGTCCCGGCTCATCCGAACTTCACCAACCCCCGAAGATGCCCACGAACAAAGCACTCGATATCCACCACGCATTCAGTCCCATGCGGGACGCTATGCTGTTGTGGTTGGCGTTGCTCACCGTGAGCCTCGCGTGCCTTCTCTTTGTGGGGTATCGAGCAGAGCGAGTTATTCATAACGAAGCAGAGGCTCTCGCGGAAAAGACGGCTGATCTGACAGCGATCATCATCGACGAAGCCGGGCATGCCAGATTCGCACGAACCGGAAGCATGTGGTCAGCCGAGCATAAAACGCTCATCGAACCCCTGCTGGACCTGCACCGGAGGTTTCCAGAGACGGCCCGCATTCGCACGCTGATCTAGGAGGGTGGAAACCTGTATGTGATTTTGGATACGGAGGCATTCGCCGGCGAAATCGGATTGGACCGGCCGGTGGACCCCATGGCATTCCGCTCCCCGCTCGATGATGGTGAGGGATACGAGTCGCTCGCCAGACGGGCCATTCAAAAGGACGACGCGGTCACCGAAGCGGAATCCGACCCAGGTCCATTCGGGGACTTTCTCACCGCGGCGGCACCATTGGATGGAGGAGGTGCAATTTTGGCGACCGTGGATGTTGCCGATCGAAAAAAGGCGCAACAGCAGATCATCGAAGTCGTGTTGATCGGGTGCGGGATTTCACTAATCGTCTCGACGGTGGTAGCCATCGGGTTTTTTAACATTCGCTCGTCCTACATTCAGATAAGGCAGTCGGAGACCGAAGCGCAGCGCGGGCAGGAATGGGAGCAGGAGCGCAATCACCGGGTCGTCGAGGCCCTCGGACAACTCGTGCTACACCGGGACCTTGCAACCCAATGCCTCCTCTGGAGCGGAGACCCCGTCGGGATTCTCGGAACCCGCACGGAACGAATGCCCCTCCATGCCCCGGAATGGGAAGCAAGAGTGCATCCTGAAGATCTAGCGACCATGCAGTTGGCAGTCAGCGCCGTGACCCGCCGATCGAGTAGTTTTGAGATCGAATACCGGGTTCGCTCCGAGTCGGGGAAATGGATTTGGTTTCTGGAGCGCGGAGTGGTCTCGTTCGATGAATCCGGTGACAAGCCGATCGCCGTGGACAGCGTAATCCTTGACATCACCGAAAAGAAGCATGCCGCAGAGCGACTCGCCGCATTGGCCTTGATAGCCAGTCGCACCGACAACGCCGTTTGTCTCACGCTTCCAAATGGAACCATCGAATGGGTGAACGACGCCTTCGAGCGGATCACTGGCTATTCCCGCGCCGAATCGCTTGCGAAATCATTTGAAGCATTGCTCGCCACTTCACCCGCCTCCGCAAAATCGGTGAAAATGATGGTTTCCGCCGCCGCCGCACTCGAGTCCCAAGTCGCGGAAGTCGAACTTTTCAATAAAAACCACGAGTCCTACTGGGCACACCTCGAAGTGCAGCCACTCACCGATGAGGATGGTCAGGTTAAAAAACTAGTCGCCATCCAGAGCGACCGGTCCGAGGCGAAGAAATTTGAATCCCGTTTGGTGCATGCCAAGGATGCTGCCGAAGCTGCGGACCGCGCGAAAAGCGAGTTTCTCGCCGTCATGAGCCATGAGGTGCGAACCCCACTAAACGCAGTCATCGGGTTCACTGGGTTGCTCATGGACTCGCCGCTTTCCGACCAGCAACGGGATTACCTGAAAACGGTGCAGACGAGCGGTGAGAGCCTGCTTTCTCTCGTGAACGATATTCTGGATTTCAGCCGAATGGAGGCGGATAAATTCATCCTCGAGAAAACACATTTTGATCTGCGGCAATCAATCGAAAGCACCTTGGAAATCCTCGGAGCGGCCGCCGGGAAAAAGGGACTAGAACTCGTTTGCGATCTCGCCTCTGAAACGCCGGAAATGATCCACGGAGACCAAGCCCGCCTCAAACAGGTCATCCTTAACCTTGCCGGAAATGCAGTGAAGTTCACCGACGAGGGCGAGGTCGTGATCTCGGTGCGCGTCGTCAGCAAACTGGGTGGCATGATGCGGTTGAGATTCGAAGTGCGGGACACCGGCCCGGGGATCGATCTCGACCATCAGCAGGAGCTTTTCAAACCATTTAGTCAGGCGGATTCCACGGCTACCCGGCGGCACGGCGGAACCGGCCTCGGCCTCGCCATTTCAAAACGTCTCGTGAAGTTGATGGGAGGTGAAGTCGGCCTGCAAAGTGCACTTGGAAGCGGTTCGATCTTCTGGTTCGAATTACCAACCGAGGTCACGAAAGACAGAAATCCGGATTTTGCCGCATCGATGAAGCTGCGCGGGCAATCGGTCCTTCTCGTCGAACACAATACCTCACTAAGAGCCGTCCTGCTGAATCAGCTGACCCGCTGGGGCATGCAAGTAAAGGGGTTCTCCCGTGGAAGGGATGCGGTTTACGCTGCGGATCAGCGACGGTTTGATGTCGCCATCATCGACACCAATACGCCCGACATCGAAGCCACTCGGCTCGCGGAACGGCTGCGCCGCTCCCCGCGCGGCCATCGGAGCCAACCTGGTTCACGGAATCATGGAGGTGATTCGCAAACCAATTCGGATCAGCCAATTGTTCGATATCCTCCTCAGAAGCACTCCCGACGCCGCGAGTAGCGGGGAGTTGCCGGCAATCCAAGTGCCAGTGTCTGAGTCCCGTGATGCGGCGAAGAGCCAGCCAGCACCACCTCCCGTCGCCGCAGTTTCCGGGAGTCTTGACACGCCACGGGATGAGCAACTGCCCAGAGTGCTTGTCGCCGATGACAATGCGATCAACCGAAAGCTCATCGCCAAGATGCTTACAAAAATGGGCTTCGAATCCGAAATGGCAGAAAACGGCTTAGAGGCCCTGAATGCCGTGCAGGAATCCCGGTTTGATGTGGTACTGATGGATCTGCAGATGCCGCAGATGGATGGCTTGGAAGCGACTCGTCAGATTCGGACGAGGGGTTTCTTATTGCCTATCATTGCCATTACCGCTGATGCCATGCCCGACGATCAGACTCGTTGTGCTGCCGCAGGTATGAATGATTACCTGTCCAAGCCTGTGCGGGCCTCCGCGCTGGAGGCTGCGTTAAACAACGCCATGCGGAAAACCACCGCGTAGCCAGCTCCGGCCCGCCGTCACGCATGCGCTCCGGCAGTGCCGCCGCGAGCAACCGGAGTTCCCATCTGCCAGAGACCGGCCTGCATGCGCTTGCGTCCCTCCATTTGAATCTCACGAAGCAAGATCGCGCCGCGTTTTGCCGCAATCAAAACGCCATTGTCATCGGCAGCTAAAATCTCACCGGACGGACCGCACGGTTTTTGTTTCAGGATCGCCGAGAAAATTTTGACCTCGCGCACGGTCCCGTCCCGCAATGGAATGACTGTCCATGCCACCGGCCACGGGTTCATTGCACGGATCTTGCACGCAATTTCCGCGGCGTCGGTGGTCCAGTCGATCAATGCGTCGTTCCGGGTAAGCTTGCCGGAGTGAGATGCCAACGCGGCGTCTTGCGGCGTGCGCTCAGCGGTTCCTTGAACCAGTGCGTGGACGGCCCGGTCCAGTGCCCGTGACGCTGTGAATGCCAATCGGTCATGTAGAGATCCGGCGGTATCTCTGCGTTTGATAGGTTCGCGCTCGATCAACACCATGTCTCCCGTATCCAGACCCTCAGCCATGTGCATCACCGTGATTCCTGTTTCCGGCTCACCGGCTGCGATCGCCGCATGAATCGGCGAAGCGCCGCGGAATCTGGGAAGGATCGATGCATGCAGGTTCAAGCACGCGAGCCGGGGCAAATTCAGGACCGATTTAGGCAGAAGTTGCCCAAATGCCATCACGACAATGAGATCCGGTGCCCACGCACTCAAGACTTCCATGGCGTCCGGTTGTCTTAGCGAGATCGGTTGAAAAACCGGGATGCCGGCGTGAGTTGCGGCGGTTTTGATCGCCGATGCTTTCAACTCCCGGTGACGTCCGGCGGGTTTGTCGGGTTGGGTTACGACGCCCACCATGTGGCAGTCGTTTCGTGTCAACAGGTGCTCGAACGACGGCAGGCCGATCTCACCGGTGCCCATGAATACGGTGCGTAAGACCGGCGATGCGGTGCCGGTTTCACGACTCGACATCAAATCCCGCTCCCGTCTTGACGACCTCAGCCAGAATCTCGGAGAGCACTTGCACAGGTGCCTGTGTGGCGTCGATATTGTGGGTCAGCGCGTCGCCATAAAACGTCAAAAGCGGTTTCGACTCGTCTTCGTATGTTTGGAGGCGCCGACGAATCACTTCCTCGTTGGCGTCGTCCAGGCGGTTTTCTTTCAATGCGCGACGTTTGAGACGTTCCACAAGCTTGGTCCGGTCCGGGCAGGACAAATGGAACACCTTCTTGACCTCGATGATCTCACTCATGATCTTCGCCTGGCTCACATTGCGCGGGATTCCATCCAATACCAAATAGTCGATGTCCGGACGGAATGTGTGCGCTTCCACGCACGAATCGATCCGCACCCGCCAAAGCTCAACTGTGATCTCATCGGGTACCAGTTCCCCGCGGCTCGAGTAATCCAAAAATGCGCGCCCGAGCGGCGTCCGCGTGTCGATCGACCGGAATACATCGCCGCACGCGCAGTGGAAAAACCGCGGCACTTTTCCCAAGGTGGTGCCTTGTGTGCCTTTGCCACTTCCAGGTGCGCCGAAAATCAAAAACGTGCGGTATTTATTCATTGGGGATTTGGCAGACTAGGGCTTTTGCTTCGCAATTGCAATTCTGTTGCGCGGACAGGCGTAAATTCCGGTAACCGAATCTTTTCACGGATTTTGTATTCCCATTGGGCTTCATTTGACCGATGGTGATGGCTCTCTTAAACCAGCAGCAACTCCTCAGAACTCGTGGCTTTAAACGTAGATTACACACTCAATATCCTTCTTGAATCCGGACTGGTCACTCAGTCGGAAATCGAGACGGCCCGTGAAACTGATTCCACCGGAAACCCGGTCGACGCTCTGGTCGCGACGGGGGTGGTCTCCGCAGAGGACGTCTCACGCACACTCGCCGCCAACAGCGGACTGGACTTTATCGATCTGGCCCAAGTCGCCGTGCCGCCGAATGTGATCGAGGTTCTCTCGGAGCAAGATGCCCGCCGCTATCACGCGATTCCGGTCGCAGAGCGCGGAGATGCCGTAACGATTGCCATTTCGGACCCAATGGATTTCGAGGCGTTCGACAGTCTCACGTTCCTGCTCAAGCGCGAGGTCGAGTTCGTCTGCGCAACTAAGGGCCAGCTGGATGTCGCGCTGGATCAGTATTACGGCCCGGTCAACCCGGAGGCCGCCGGAGGCGGCGATGGTGGGATGTCATTCGGTGCGGATGACGATGATGAAGGGGATGCTCCGATCATCAAAATGGTGATGACGCTGCTTCTCGAAGCCTATAAGAGCCGGGCGAGTGATATCCATTTGGAGCCGCTTGAGCGCACGTTCCGCGTCCGTTTCCGCGTGGATGGAGTTTTGCAGGAAATGCCGAGCCCTCCCAAAAAACTCCAATCGGCCATTGTCAGCCGTTTGAAAATTATGAGCGGGACCATGAGCATCGCAGAAAAGAGGCTCCCGCAAGATGGTCGTATCCAGGTTCGAATCGGAAAAAATGCCATCGATTTGCGCGTCTCGACGATCCCGACGGTCCATGGCGAGAGCGTGGTCATGCGAATTCTCGATAAGTCGGCCCTCGTGCTCGGGCTGCCGGATCTTGGGTTCTTGAGTGACGATCAGGCAAAATTTGAATCCTTGATTCAGCTGCCGGACGGGATTTTGTTGGTCACCGGGCCAACCGGTTCTGGCAAAACGACAACGCTTTATGCCTGCTTGAACTACATGAACAAGCCGGACCGGAAATTAATCACGGTGGAAGACCCGGTCGAATACCAGATGTCCGGAATCAATCAGGTTCAGGTAAACGCCAGTATCGGCATGTCATTCCCGGCGGCGCTCCGGTCGATTCTCCGCCAGGCGCCGAATATCATCATGATTGGTGAGATCCGGGATGCCGAGACCGCGAGCATTGCAATTAATGCCAGTCTGACGGGTCACTTGGTGCTTTCGACGTTGCACACAAATGATGCGCCGAGCGCGATTCCGCGGTTGGTGGATATCGGGGTGGCTCCGTTTTTGGTTTCCAGTTCTGTGCGGGCGGTGATGGCTCAGCGGTTGGTGCGCCAGTTGTGTCCCGCCTGCCGCGCCCCGACCGAACTCAGCGATTACGAGATGAAAACCCTGGGGTTGGAAGCCGCCCAAATGGCTGGCGCCACCCCGATGAAGCCGATCGGATGCGAGAAATGCCGGGGCAAGGGATACAAGGGCCGGAAGGGGATCTTCGAGGTATTCATGGTGGATGATGAAGTCCGCCACATGATCAATAACCGGGCTCCGACCATCCAGCTTCGCCAGCGCGCGCGTGAGCTTGGAATGCGCACGCTGCGCGAAGATGGCGTTCGCAAGGTGCTTTCCGGAATGACAACCGCCGAGGAAGTGATCACCACCACCATGGGCGATGCGATTTAAGCCGCAAGAAATGCTGTTTCACCCCACTCTGATTTTCCTCGCATGAACACCGCAAACCTCATCGAACTATTAAAAGACGCCGCGCTGATCTCGCCCGACGACGGCGAAGAGATCAATCGCGAAGTGGCTGCCAGCGGCCGGCAGGTCGAGGACGTGGTCGTGGACCTCGGCTATGTTACCGAGGATGCATTATACCAAAGGCTTGCAGACAGCCTCGGTGCGGAAAGATACAACCTCGCCGACTTTGAACCCACACCGGAGGTGCTCTCGCTCGTGCCGTCCGGACTCGCCCGACTCCACGGGGCGCTTCCAATCGGAGCGCAGCAAAACACGATCTTTATAACGCTCACAGACCCGCTGAATGCGCAGGCCCTCGAGGACTTGCGCTTTGCGCTGGGCCGCGAAATCCAGCTCTGTGTCGGGCAGACTACAACCAAGGTCCAGAGCCTCATCTCCGCCCACTACGGCTCCGAGGCCAGCTCAATCGAGGAAATCCTGTCGCAGCTGGGCTCCTCAGATCTCGAAATCAGCGAGGACATCGTCCTTGATGACGGATTTAACGCGCAAGAAGCCGCGCAGCAGGCAAATGCCACGCCGATTATTCGTTATGTCGACCTCATTCTCGACAAAGCGATCCAAGCGCGGGCCAGTGACATCCATTTTGAACCATTCGAAACCGAGTTCAAAGTGCGGTATCGTGTGGATGGCGCGCTTTACGAAATGGACCCGCCTCCCCGGCATCTCGCACTCCCCGTGATCTCGCGTGTGAAAGTGCTATCGAACCTGAATATCGCGGAGCGTCGCTTGCCTCAGGATGGACGGATTCAACGAACCATCGGCGGAAAACAGGTCGATCTGCGTGTGTCCACGCTGCCCACCCAGTTCGGCGAAAGTGTCGTGCTGCGTGTGCTCGACCGATCGAGCGTAAACCTGGAACTCGAAACGCTCGGGATGCCGGATTACATCTTCAACTACATCCTCGAAACGATCGAAAAACCCAATGGGATCTTCATCGTCACCGGGCCCACCGGCTCCGGCAAAACGACGACGCTCTATTCCTGCCTCCGGAAGATCAACACGATCGACTCGAAGCTTCTCACCGCAGAAGATCCGGTCGAGTACGAAATCGAGGGTATCATTCAAGTCCCCGTCAATGAAGGCATCGGCCTCACGTTTGCCCGCGTGTTGCGTGCGTTTTTGCGTCAGGACCCGGACCGCATCATGGTCGGAGAAACCCGCGATATCGAAACGGCGCAGATTGCCATTCAGGCTTCGCTCACGGGCCACTTGGTCTTCACCACGCTGCACACAAATGATGCAGCCGGCGCGGTCACGCGTTTGGTCGATATGGGCGTAGAGCCATTCATGATATCGGCCTCGCTCGAAGGCGTGCTCGCGCAGCGGTTGATCCGGCGGATCTGTCCGCGTTGCCGCACCGCATACGAGCCGACCGAAACCGTGCTGCAATCGCTCGGGTTGTCGCCATACGATATCGGCGACAAGAATTTCTACTTCGGAAAAGGTTGCGACCATTGCAACCACACCGGATATCGCGGACGAAAAGGCATCTACGAGCTGCTGCAAATGAGCGATCCGGTGCGCGAGTTGATCAATCAGCGCGCACCCGGCGTTGTGTTGCGGCAAAAGGCCATCGAGCTTGGAATGACAACGCTCCGTGAAGACGGATTGCGGAGTATTTTTGACGGCGACACGACCATCGAGGAAGTCCTGAAATACACGTAGGTCCATGTCCCCGGCGGAGTTCCTGCTTGTCGATATCAGCAATACGTTCACCAAGTTTGCACTCGCCGATGCCGACAAAGTGGGGCGGGTTCACCGTTTACCCACCTCAGAACTAACAGCGACCCGCTTCGCCCGCGAGATTTCAAAATGGAAATTCGCACGCTGTGTGCTCGCGTCAGTCGTGCCCGATAAATCCGCAGCCATCCGGGCTGCCACGCGCAGCGACGTCGTCGAAGTGTCCTCGAAAATCCCGCTGGGTGTCGGCATCCGCTATCCCCGCCCGGAGTCGATTGGCGCTGATCGATTGGCGAATGCGGCGGCCGCGTTTGCGTTGTTTCCGATGCCGGCGATCATTGTGGATTTTGGCACTGCAGTGACGTTCGATGTGGTTTCGGACGACGGGTTTTACCTCGGCGGGGTCATCGCGCCGGGGATTATTTCACTCACTGACTATCTCCATCGTCACACCGCGCTTTTGCCAAAGGTCAAGCTTGGCAAACCGGCGCGCGTGGTCGGAAAATCTACCCGGGAAGCGATGATTTCCGGCGCGGTTTTTGGATACCGTGGGCTGATTCGTGAGATCCTTGCCGAGGTCACGCGTGAGCAGTTTGGCCCAAAAAAGCCAATCGTCATCGCCACAGGCGGGGATGCCGTTCAGCTTGCAAAGTTGCTTCCGTTGTTTGATGTGGTTCTGCCAGGACTCACGTTGGAGGGCTTGCGCCGGATCGGCTTAAAAAACCCACCGGCGCGGTGCGAAAAAACTCGCCAAATCAAACGGATAGCTCCAAAACATTTGCGTGATGAAGAAATGCATCGCGCAGAACCACGTGCATAACCGCGTGCCCCCCATTCGTTTTGTTGCTTGCATTTTAAATCCGCAAATCTTACTTCGACCCCTTAACTGATTATTCCCTCAACTTACTTATCATGGCCAAAATTTTACTGATCGTTGCCATCCTCGTCAGCCTTGGAACCGCCGGGCTTTCATTCATGTCGAGAACCAAGATGAAAGAAACGGAGGCGGATCTGGCCTCGACTCAGGCATCACTCGCATCGACCAAAACAGAATTGGCTGGATCCCAAAAAGAAGCCACGACGCTCAAGGAAGACCTTGAAACGACCACCGCCGCGAAAGAGAAAGCAGACGCGGACCTTGTGGCCGCCCGTGGAGAAGCGCAGAAAGCAGTTGCCGACCTCACCGCCGCTAACGCAGCCACGGAAGAGGCTCGGGGCCAACTCACTGCGCTGAACGCACAACTCGAAGAAAAAGATCGGACGATTGCTGACCTTTCGACCGCCACGGCGAGCGCTCCTGTCGCCGCCTTGCCTGAAGATGACACCAAGACAGCAGAACTCGAAGCAATGAACAGCAGCCTCCAGGCAAAGCTGTCTGCCGTCGAGTCCCAGTTTACGACGCTCAAGAAACGTGAGGAAGATCGCGCTGCCCTGAAAATGCGCGACGGCCTCGAAGGACGTGTTCTGGCAGTCAACCCGGCCTGGAACTTCGTGGTTCTGAGCATCGGTGATCGTAACGGCGTCGTGAACAACGCTGAAATGCTTCTCAAACGCGGCAACCAGTATCTCGGAAAAGTGCGCGTCACCTCCGTCGAGCCATCGACCTCGATCGCTGACATCGTTGCGAATTCACTCCCGAGTGGTGTGTCTGTGCAGCCTGGTGATAGCGTGATCTTCCCAGGTTCCGTGGCCAACTAAGCGCTTTTTTCACCGGACTTTCATGAACGGTTTGATTCCTGCATCGGTAGCTCTCCGGCTTTCCGCCGTGGTGATGCTCCTGTTTGCAGGGCTTTCGTCAACCGGCTGCGAGAGCTCTCAAAAACCCGGTGCCACGCGTCCGCGCGAATCCAGCATCCCGTGGAACAGGCCCGCCTCATGGGAGGGCCCCGGAGTTTACGGATCTGCACTCGGCCAAGGGCGTTGATTTCCCATTGGGAAGATAAAACCCTGTAGTTTGGTGTGGCTGGAAAAATCCTCGTGATCCGGGGGGGAGCCATCGGCGACTTCATTCTCACACTTCCTGCGATTCGTCTGATCCGGGAGGCATTTCCTGCCAACCATCTCGAAATTCTTGGATATCGACACATCGTCGAGGTCGCAGAATGCCGTTTCTACGCCGACGCGGTCCGATCCATCGAGTATGGGCCGTTGGCCGGGTTCTTCCACCCGTCCGCAGACCTCCATCCGGAGCTCGTCGAGTATTTTGCCAGCTTTAACCAAGTGATCAGCTACCTGTTTGATCCTGATGAAATCTTTGCGGAAAATCTGCGGAAAGCCGGCGTGAAAAATCTGCTCGTTGGGCCCGGCAAGCTCGACGACACAGCACATGCGGCCGCACAACTCGCGGCTCCATTGACCCAGTTGGGGCTGTTTTTGGATGACTTCGGAGCGAAACTTTTTCCCTCTGCCGAGGATTTTACGCAGCTCGAACACCGGCTTCGTGCCTCCTCGCTCGATGCCATTGTGATGCATCCCGGGAGCGGGAGTGAAAAGAAAAACTGGCCGTTGGAGAAATGGACGGAGCTCATCGTTTCGCTCCGGAAAGCGGACCCGGCGAGGGCTCTCGTGTTGGTTGGTGGGGAGGCTGATAAGGTGCGTTTGGACGCATTGCGGCAGACGTTCGGCGACAGTCTGTCGGTTATCGACTCCGCGCCACTGCCGGTTTTGGCAGCGCTCTTTTCGCGATGCGCGGGATTTGTCGGACACGATAGCGGCATCTCGCATATCGCGGCAGCCAGTGGAGCCCGGTGCGTCCTGATGTTCGGGCCCACCGATCCGCACGTCTGGGCACCGCAGAACCGGGACGTCCAATGGATTCAATCGCCGAGCGGTGTGATGGATGACATAGCGCTGGAGTCCGTGCTGGCTGTAGTGGATACTTGGCGGTCATGAAACCCGAGCCTGCCACGCTGCGCATCCTAGCCGTGGATCCGTCGTTGCGCGGCACCGGGTATGCGATCCTCGAAACTAGCCGGGATAAAAAAGTTCAAGCCTTGGAATACGGTGTGATCAAAAATGCTGCCGCGCTCCGCCAGTCATCGTGTCTCGTGGCCATCTGCGACCGCCTCGCGGAGGTAATCCATCGCTGGGAGCCAACATGTGCCGCCTTTGAATCGATCATTTACGTCCAGAGTTTTCGAACCGCTATCACGCTGGGAGCCGCTCGCGGAGCGGCCATCCTAGCGGCCGCCCAACGCGGGTTGGAAATCTACGAATATGCGCCGCGAAAGGTCAAACAGGCTGTCGTGGGCAACGGTGCAGCCCAAAAAGAACAGGTTGCATTCATGGTGCGGGCCTTGTTGAAGCTAACCGAAACCCCGCCCCCGGACGCGGCGGACGCCCTCGCCATCGGCCTCACCCATTTGCAAACATGGGAGGCAAAAGTCAGCCAGCGGGAGCCACTCGCGCGGATATGAAAAATCTCGATGTGCGCTGGTTGGGGCGCATTGATTTTCAGGAAGGATTAGAAATCCAGGATGCCGTGGTGGCGGAGGTGCGTGACGGTCAGTCACCGCCCACATTGCTGCTCTTGGAACACCATCCGGTTTTTACGATTGGCCGTACGCGGGACCGCTCCAGTCTGCTGGACGCCGAGGCCCTCCCGTTTCCCGTTCACGAAACCAACCGGGGCGGCCAAGCCACGTATCACGGCCCGGGCCAGTTGGTCGGCTATCCGATTTTGGACCTTCACCATCATGGCCGCGACCTCCATCGGTATTTGCGTTTTCTTGAGGACGTCCTCATCGCCGCGCTTGGCGAACTCAAGATTTCTGCCGCCCGGCGTGACGGGTTGACCGGGGTGTGGGTGGAGGACCGGAAGATTGCATCGATCGGAGTCGGCGTGCGCCAGTGGGTGACGATGCATGGATTCGCCCTGAACGTTTCCGGCGAACTGGCCGGGTTCTCCAACATCATCCCATGCGGAATCGCAGAAGTGGAAATGACATCCATCGAGCGGGAGTTAGGATCCGCGCCGGGTGTGGAGGAGTTCGGCCGAGCGGTGGCTACGCACTTTGTCCGCGCGCTGCCTGCGATGGAGAGGTGCGCCGAATAGGCCCGCGATTTGATTGGCTTTCCAAACCGATTCCGGGGATGTAATTTCCGCCAAGTATGGAAGCGCCGAACCAAAAGCCAGATCCGCAACCGGAGGAAATCCCGGTGGATTTCCAGCAAGCGGGCATCGACGCAGAGGTGTCTGAGGCTCCTCAACCGGAGCCGGATGCTGAGCAGGTGTATCAGTCCGCGGTGGAACGCTGGGGCAGGCCGGTGGTGGCGGCACCCGAGGTAATCGTGGAACCAGAGCCTCCTAAGCCGCCGCGTCCGGACTATGTTGCAATTTCGAACCGTTGGCTGACGTGGCTCGGTCCGGCAATGCTGCTCGTATTCGCGTTTTTTTATTATCAGCAATACTATTTGAGCGGACTGAACCTCGGCGGTGAGGGTGGAACGAATGCTGTTATCGCGATGCGTCTGTTGGAGGGACAGCGTCCGATTGCGGACACGTTTCTCGGATACAACGTGATGTGGTTTTATCCACTGGTTTGGCTTTTTCAGGTGTTCGGACCGGATTTCACCGCGATGCGGATTTTCTTTTATCTGATGAGCGCGGTGACCGGAGTGATTGCATTTGGCACGGTGCGCCGGGTGACGGGGCAGGCATGGTTGGCCTTGGGATGCGGTGTTTTAGTGATCCTCCTGCCCGGCATGTTGTTCCGGAACTACATGGGATTTTTCCCGGTGCTGAATGGATTTGTGCTGCTCAGCGCGTTTGTTTTCGAATCATCGACTCCGATCCGGCGGTTTGCATGGTATGTGATTGCCGGGTTGACTCTCGGCTGGACATTCCTCACGCGAATCGACGTCGGTGTTTTTTTCCTGCCGATCTACTTCGGGGTTGCGGTGCTCTGGCCGCTTGCCGTGCGTGGCCGATTCTGGCATCGCATCCCGGAAGCAGTAGCTGGGTTGCTCACGGTCGTGTTGGTTGCCGGTGCTCTGCACATGCCGTTCTGGACCGATGCACGGGAACGTGGATTCGAAAAAAACTTCGTTAACCAATACCTCGCGATCTGGGGGTTGATCCAATACGAGGCAAAAAAGCATATCATCGATAAGGTAATGCCATCCGATCCCTCGGCATCGCTGGGTGAGACCGATGCGAACGGCGGCCCGTCCATGGTGATCCGTGTTCGCGCGGAGGCGGCGGGGCCGGGCGAATCGATGCAGCCTGCGGAAGGGGTAAGCGAATCGGGCACGCGGCCGCGTCCTGCGGTGGATGTGATTTGGGGCGACGGATCGCTTTCCGATAAGGCATTTGTGGCTGCGCTTTATCTGCCGTTAGTCATCGGTGCTGTGATATTGTTGTTCAGCGCCATCGGGCTTGTCGTCGGTGTCTTCACCGTTCGGGCGGACCTTAAACGTGATGCTTTGGCAGCGGGCGTGTTGCTGGGAGCGGCGCTGACGTTGTTTCCACAATATTTTTTCTTCCGACCGGACACGCCGCATCTGGCCGAATTTCGAATTCCGTTTTTGATCGCGATGGTTTGCGCGTCGTTTCTTGCGGTGCGCTGGTTATGGCGTCGCTCGGTGGTCTTGCAACTCGTCGTGTCGATTTTCATTCTGATGTGCGCAGTGTGCGAGGGGGCATTTTTCTATCATGCCTATTTCAAAGACTCTTCCGGCTCGGTGCGCGTGATGCATAATCGAACAGCCTTGTTCACGGCGGAAAATGGAGTGCGTGCGCTGATCAGAAAACGTGACGTGGACTGGATGAATGGCCTGCGGGATGCAATCCTCAAACACTCGACGCCGACAGACTGGCTGGTGACGTATCCGTATTCCCCAACCATCAACTTCATGACCAACCGACGGTCATACCTGTATAACTTGTATGTCGATAACGCGACTGCGCCGAAGGATTTTCATGCGGTGACGATGCGTGAAATCGCGGAGTTCCGGCCCGCCATCGTGGTGATTGACGACCGGCCGATTAACAACACCGAGATATCAAAATTCTCGCGATGGGCTGCGCCGACGATGAAATTTTTGCGTAATGAATACGTGCAGATCGGGCAATTCAACTCGATCGCCGTCTTTGCGCGTCCCGACAAGGCCCCAAAAAAATTAAACCCGGAAGTAGCGCCGGCATTATGAGGGCTTGGCTCATCGTTTTTGTTTGCGCTCTTGGGATTGGGACAGCGATGGCCGGCGAGCCTGAATTGCCTGCGAACAAGCTGCGGGTAGGAGTCTACGAGCACCCACCTTTTGTCATCCGGGATGGCAATGGGGAGTGGGACGGGTTGGCGGTCGACCTGTGGCGGCTCATTACCTCCCGCACAAATATCGGCTACGAGTTTGTAGAGGCCGATCCGGCGCAGGCGATTGATGATCTCGAAGAGGGGCGGATCGATGTGCTGCTTGGGCAAATGAGCGTTTCGGCGGCACAGGATAGGCGGGTGGATTTTTCGCACGCGTTTCTGGTTGAGCCACTGGCTGCGGCATTTGATCAACACAAGTTGTTTCCACACTGGACGGAGTTTGTTCAGGGTTTGCCAAGTCATGGCGTATATTCCGTGATTGTGGTCGGCCTGCTGGGGCTGCTCGTTTTTGCCGTCCTCTTCTGGCTCGCCGAACGCGGGCGGGAGAACTCGCATTTTGCGGGCCATCCCCTTCAAGCCATCGGTTCCGCGTTGTGGTTTTCGGCAGTCACTATGACCACAGTCGGCTACGGAGACAAAACACCACTAACGCCGATGGGGAGGGCTCTGGCACTGGTCTGGATGTTTGTCGGGATTTTATTGATCAGCGGATTTACGGCCACGGTCGCCTCGACCGTGTCTTCGGCAAGAACGGCCACCGCAGTCTTTCAGCTCAGCGACCTCTCGCGGTTTGAGAACGGTGTTGTCGAGGACTCCGTGGCAGGCGTCCAGTTGCGAAATGTCGGCATTGCGGCGGAGCGGTTTACCTCGATCGAGAGTGCTCTGGATGCGGTAAAACAGAAAAAAATCCACGCGTTTGTCGCGGATATGGTGACGATTCGTTATGAGCTGAATCAGCCGAAATGGAGCGGCCTCCGCGCGGCAATCATGCACGATACATCGACGCGCATGGCAATTCCCGTGCGCCCTGGGTTACCCGAGCTCCCATTGATCAATGTCGGCCTTCTGGAAACTCTCGAGGACGTCGCATGGCAGGGGGTTTTGCGGCGTTGGACCGGCTCGACGCTGTCGTTCACGATGTGAGACTCGGCGACGTCGTTGCCGCTCCAGCAGCTTGAATCAGGACTGCTTCGTAGCTGGCGGCAGTTTTGATGATATCAAACGACAATGCCTTCTCAGCAGATGCACTCCGCATTTTCAATAAACGGTCAGGATCTAAAATTAGGGTGGTAAGGCCGGAAGCAAAGTCCGCAGGGGCCAACTCCAACATCAGGCCGTTCACGCCATCTTCAACCACGTCGCGCATCCCATCGATCTGCCCACTCACGATGGCGAGACCGTTATTCAGCGCTTCGATAGCCGCCACCGGCATGCCTTCGCTGAGTGATGGCATGAGCAGAATGTCCGCTCGCGTCATTTGTTGGTGGACATCGGCCGTGCTCAACCATCCATGCAATGTGATCCGGTCGGATAGCCCCGCATTTTGGATTGCCACCTCGACATCCCGGCGCAGCGGGCCGTCCCCGATGATATCGAGGTGCCACGGATGCTTTGAGATTTTCGCGAGCGCTTGGATTGCGAGGATGGGGTTTTTTTGAATGCTGAGGCGTCCGACCATCACGATGCGCGGTGTGGCATGGATCGCCAGCTCGGGGCGCGGATCGAGGGTGATGCCGTTCGGAATGACGACGGCACGGCGATGATACGCTTTCTCGGCGAGTTTTGCGACGAAGCCGCTGACTGCGGTTACTCCGGCCGCGCCAGACCAAATCGGTTTAGTGAATGGTCCGGCCCATTTGAACAAACGATCGGTTTGCTCCGGAACGCCGCCCGGCACGTCACCAAGATGGGCAGTCAGCACGTAGGGCGTCCGCGTGATCGTTGAGACCGCCCATCCAAGCGCGCCGGTCGGTACGGCGAAGTGGGCGTGGATGACATCCGGTCGCATTTGCAGCGTGTGCCGGATTGCAGGGATCAAACTGCAAGCGAGGTAGGCGGCCATTTCGCCCACCGAACATGTGTCCTCGCGTCGGCGGAACGCAAAGTTCCGCATGATGCGAACGCCGCCCGATTCTTCAATCCTCGGCAGATGTGCCATGCCCGTGGTTTGGACCTCGACCTGATGCCCCCTCGCCGCCAGCGCCTCACAAATTGACGCACTCGCACGCCCGCCACCGCCCCCGATCGGCGGGTATTCGTAGTTCAAGCAGAGGATACGCAGCGCCGGCATACTGGGTTCAATCGAGCGGAATTCCATGCTGCTTGGACCAATGCTCGCAGACGATCTGGCACCAAAGGAACAGACGATCATCGATTTTTCCCGCCTGATGGGCAGCCGCTCGTGCGACCACAAAGGGATCTTGCGAAGTGGGAGCGAGTTTGCTGTTGCGCAACCACGCGCCCACCGGAGTTCCAAAGCCTTTCTTTTTCCGATAAACAATCTCCCGCGGCAGCAATCGGAGCGCTGCCTTTTTCAGCAAATACTTTGTCGTGCCATTCCTCAGCTTCCATTGCGATGGAAGGCGTCGCGCAAAGTCGGCCAACTCGATATCAAGAAATGGAGCCCGCGCCTCGAGCGAATTCATCATCGTTGCCCGATCCACTTTGGCGAGGATTCCATCCTGAAGATAAAACCGCGTAAAAAACTCGAGCGTTCTATCCACTGGGTCATTGAGCGAACATTGGTCCCACGCGGAAATCGCCTCGCTGTAAACATCCTCCGGCGCACAGGATGTGCCCAAGAAATCGGCAATCTCGCGAGGCTCCAACGCACCCATCCATGCCGGATTCCACTGGCTCGGCTGATAAGACAATCCGCGCAACGTGCGTTTGATTTTGAAATCCAGGCTCATGTTGGCATGAGAAACCGGGAGCCTTGACGCGAGCAAGCGGATGGCTTGGTGCGCGGGTCGAGGAACCAGTTTCGAATATGCCTCGGCTTTTCGAAGCGCAAGAAAGGGATCGTATCCCGCAAAGAGTTCGTCACCGCCGTCGCCGCCGAGTGCCACGGTGACATTTTGGCGGGTAAACCTCGCCAGTAGCCATGTGGGTAGCAGCGATGCGTCTCCCTGCGGTTCGTCAAGTTGGTCGAGAATTCGCGGCAGAAGGTCCAGCGCCTTGTCCAAATCCAGCACCTCGGTGTGGTGATCGGTATTCAAGAGCGCCGCCACCTGGTTCGCAAATGCCAGTTCGTCGAAAGAAGGTTCGGTGAATCCGATGCTGAACGTCTGGAGTTCGCCCGCGCCGACATGCTTGGCCGCGAGCGCCGCGATGAGCGAGGAGTCCACGCCGCCACTCAAAAAAACACCCAGCGGCACGTCTGCTACCAAGCGCCTTTGCACCGCCCCGTCTAAGATCGACAAAAGCTCATCGATCAGCGCCTCCTCGCTTGCCTCCTTTTCATCAGGCTCTAACTCAAATCTCCAAAACGGTGTCGTCGTAACGGACTGGTTCTTTAACTCGAACCGCAAATTCTGCCCACCCGGGAGTTTCCACACGCGCTCCAAAATGGTGAGTGGTCCGGGAATAAAGCCATACGCGAAAAACTTCTGGAGAGATCGATTGGACCCCGCGCGGGGGCAATCCGGATGCGCCAGCAACGCACTAAGCTCCGATGCAAACGCGAACGTCCCGCCTTCCTGAAACCAATACAGCGGCTTCTTGCCGAACCGGTCGCGGCTGAGAAACAAGCAATCCTGATTCCGATCGTAAATGGCAAACGCCCACATCCCGTTCAGGCGATTCACAAATCCCTCGCCCCAGGTCCGCCACGCATGCAGCAACACCTCGGTGTCTGAGTGGTCAGTTTGGAACTCACACCCTGCCAATTTCAGCTCTTTGCGGAGCTCGGCATGATTGTAAATCTCCCCGTTGAAAACCACGCCGACCCGGTTGTCGGAGGTCCACATCGGCTGTGCCCCGCCAGCAAGATCAACGATCGATAACCGGCGGTGACCCAAATACAATCCCCGCTCCGGCTCGACGTAATGCCCGGCTGCGTCTGGTCCCCGGTGGGTGATCCGGTCAGTCATCCGCTCCAACACAGAGCGATCGCCGCGACCGACGAACCCGGCAATCCCGCACATCAGCTTGGACGCTCAGGTAGTTCGATATTCCGTGCCTCGCGTATCAGGTAGGTCCGCTTCCCTTGCGATTCGTAAAACGTGCGTGTGATCATTTCTGCGAGCAGCCCCATCAATACGCAGATCACCCCGGTCATAAATGAAAACACCGTCATCATCGGCAGCGGGGTCGTCGTCAGGGGTTTGTCGACTGCAATATACAGAATTCCTGCCCATAAACCAAAGATCGCGGACGAAACCAGCATCAGAAACCCGCACAACCCGAAGACGTACATCGGCTTCTGCGCGTGACGGTCTAAAAATTTCACCACCATGAGGTCCAGCACCACTTTGAGGACGCGCTCCAGTCCATACTTGGAATGTCCCGTGCGCCGCTTGAAGTGGTTGACGACCTGCTCCGTGATTCGCGCCCCGTGCCAACTCGTGTAAATCGGCAAAAACCGATGCATCTCGCCATAAAGCCGCACGCCCTCGATCACGTCCCGGCGATATGCTTTCAACGAGCAGCCAAAATCATGCAGCCGCACTCCGGAAACAAATGAGATCAAATGGTTTGCCATGATACTCGGCAGGTTGCGCTGGATCGCATTGTCCTGACGATCCCGCCGCCAACCGCTCACCACGTCAAATCCCTCGTTCAACCGGGCCACCATCTTCGGGATATCCGCCGGATCGTTCTGATAATCCCCATCCATGGGAATAATGATATCGCCGCTTGCGAAATCAAAACCCGCCATCATGGCCGCGGTCTGGCCAAAGTTCCTTCGGAAATGCAGGACCTTGACCTCCGGGATACGCGCGGCAATTTCATTCAACGTCTCATCCGATCCATCGGTGCTCCCGTCATTGATCAGCACGACCTCCCACGGGACCGTCATCTTGGACAAAACAGAAACGGTTGCATCACAAAGCGGGCCGATCGCCTCGCGTTCGTTGTAAACTGGAATAATGACGGACAACATGCTCAAAAAGGGATTATCCAACTCCGCTGCCGGAAACAACCCTTTCGTTTGTCTGGCCGTGCGCAATCCCTTCGCAAGGGATCTGAAATCATCGACGAATTGAAAAACTTTCGGAAATAGGACTTGTCAACGCGCTGGAGTGAGATACCAATTTTTGCCTGACGCGCTCTCCCCGATCGGCGTCGGAACGTCGTTTTTGGCAATGGTGCCCGAGCGAGTTCCGTATCTGCCGAGTGGGGTTGTGCTTCGACCTGACGCCAATTTCCTGATGATGTTTGCTTCCCAATTTGCCGCCGCTGTTCCGCTCGGAGCCCAGTCTTTCTGGGCGGAGATGACCGATGTGACCTTTCTGGAGTGGTTCACCAATTCCATTTTTCTCTCCGGAGTCGTCGTGCTCACCGTGGTCATCCTTGCTCGCCGCGCGACCAAGCGTGTGGAGTTGGTTCCAAATGGCCCGCAAAACCTTTTTGAAGCGGTCATCGGAGCGCTTTACGACACGTTTGAGGGCATCGTGGGCCATCACATGATCGCCAAAGTATTCCCGCTGCTGGCGTCGTTGTTCATTTTCATTTTGGTATCGAACTGGTTTGCACTGATTCCCGGCGTTGGCTCGGTGGGTTGGGGCGAGAAGACTGGTCTGCTGACATTGTCTGAGGTTCAAGTGCCCCTGCTGCGTCCCGGAACGGCCGACCTCAACCTGACCCTCGCGCTCGCCGCAGTATTCATGATCATGTGGTTGGTTTGGACCATTCAAGAACTTGGAGTGGGCGGATTCATCAAGCACACATTCGGCGTCAAGGGCGGAGTCAAGGGATTCATGCTGATCCCGCTGGCATTCATTTTCGCGTTTGTCGGAGTTATCGAAATCGTTTCCATGGCATTCCGCCCCGTTTCGCTTTCGCTCCGACTTTTTGGAAACGTCTTCGCGGGTGAAAACCTGCTGATGACAATGATCACGCTCGGCAAGACCATGGGATTCCCCGACATCGTGGCCTACCTATCCAGCGTCATCATTCCCGTTCCGTTTTATTTTCTCGAGCTCCTCATCGGGTTTTTGCAGGCCATCGTGTTCACCTTGCTTTGCGCAGTTTATATTCAACTTTCCACCACCCACGACGAGGCGCACTAAGCTACAATAAAAATTTTTCACTTTCATCATCGGGACCGTGGCAAAGACTGCGGGCGATGGAGAAAACAAACACCAAAAACATAACGTATTAACATGATTCCAGAAATCTTCGCAGCAGCAGTCGCCGGAGGCGGCATCTCGGGAAGCTTGACCCTCGCCGTCGCAGGTGCGGGCGCAGCTATCGGCATCGGATTGATCGGCGCCAAAGCCGTCGAAGCCGTGGGCCGCAACCCCGGATCGTTCGGTAACGTTCTGACACTAGCCATCATTGGCATGGCGTTGGCGGAAGCTATCGCCATTTACGCGCTCGTCGTTGCATTCGCTCAAGGACGATAACTCGTAGAACCTTCAGGGCCATCGCCCGGAGTTAACCCTCCGGGCGGTGACTCCCTGTTCACCACTGGATCCGTTTAAGCGCAATATATGGACGCAATCACACAGATTTTCACGACTTTCGGAGTCACTTGGCCAAAATTCATCGCTCAGATCGTCCTGTTTCTCATTGTCTACTGGATTTTGAGCAAGTTCGCGATCGGTCCGATCATCAAGATGCTTGAAGAGCGCCGCCGCCGGATCGAAGAGGGGCAATTGAACGCCGAGAAGATCAAGCAGCAATTGGCCGAGGCCGAAATCCGCTACCAGGAAGTTCTCCACAAGGCAAACACCGAAGCTCAAGCAATCATCAACGAGGCCCGCGCCAGCGGTGAAGCCCTCACGCAGCGCCAAACGCAGGATGCGATTCGCTCCGCCGAGGACATTCTCGTCAAAGCCCGCGCCGAGATCGACCAAGAGCAGAAGCGTATGGTAGCCGACGTGAAAAAACAAATGATCCACCTCGTGGTCGATACCACAGCCAAAGTTACCGGCAAGGTGCTCACTGACGTCGATCAAAAACGCCTGAGCGAAGAAACCGCCAAGCAACTGGCGTAGCGCTCCGCGCCGCGGTCCATCGCATCACCCAATTTTCAAAGCCATCTAACCCATGAAGATAAGCAAAGAAGCCAAGCGCCAAGCACGTCAGATGTTTCGTGCCAGCTTGACTGACGGCCGGTTGGATCGCGCCAGTGTCGCCAAGGTCACGGACATGGTCATTGCAGGCAAGCCCCGGCACTACCTTCAAGCGCTCAAGGAGTTTGCCCGCTTGGTCCGGCTTGAAGCAGCCAGACGGCACGCAACGATCCAGAGCGCGACCCCGCTCGACGCTTCCGAAGCCAAGTCAATCGCAGACCGCGTTCGGTCCAGCTTCGGAAATGACCTGACAACCGAATTTCAAGTCAACCCGGCATTGCTCGGTGGCCTGCGTGTGCAGGTCGGCAGCGACGTTTGGGATGGCTCTGTCCGCAACCGCCTCGACCTTATCACTCAGCAACTTTAACGATCACGCACCCTGTCCACATGAGCACCATCCTCGAAGAACTCGAACAAAAAATCCAAGGCATCGAAAGCTCCGCCACCACCAAATCCAATGTCGGCTACGTCCGCGAAATTGGTGATGGTGTTGCCCGCATCGAAGGGCTGAGCGCAGCCATGCTTAACGAAATGCTGGAATTCTCCAACGGCATCACTGGAATTGCCCTCAACTTGGAAGAAACCGAAGTCGGCGCGATCCTTTTGGGCGATTACACCAAGGTGCGCGAAGGCGACGAAGTCCGGACCACCGGCAAGCTTCTCCAAACGCCGGTCGGCAAAGGATTGCTTGGTCGCGTTGTGGACGCGTTGGGCAACCCGATCGACGACAAGGGTGACATCGAAGCAACCGAGTTTTACCCCGTGGAAAAAACAGCCCCCGGCATCATCTCGCGTAAGAGCGTGAGCCAGCCGGTCCAGACCGGCATCATGGCCGTGGACGCAATGATCCCGATCGGCCGCGGACAGCGCGAGTTGATCATCGGTGACCGTGCAACCGGCAAAACGACCATCGCGATTGACACGATGATCAACCAGGCCAACGCCAACCGCGCGGCGGAATCCATGGGAGACGCGAGCTTCCGGCCGCTCTACAGCATCTACGTGGCCATCGGGCAGAAAAACGCAAACGTAGCCCGTGTGGTCAAAACGCTGGAAGAAAACGACGCGCTGAAATACACGATCATCGTTTCCGCTCCCGCATCGGATTCGGCAACGAACCAATACATCGCACCATTCACCGGTGCCGCCATGGGCGAGTGGTTCATGGAAAATGGAATGGACGCGTTGATCGTATATGATGACCTCTCGAAACATGCGGTGGCCTACCGCCAGGTTTCGCTCCTCCTCAAGCGTCCATCCGGTCGTGAGGCGTATCCGGGTGATGTTTTCTATCTACATAGCCGTCTGCTCGAGCGTTCCGCACGACTCGGCGAAAACTACGGAAACGGCTCCGTGACAGCACTCCCGATCATTGAGACCCAAGCGGGTGACGTTTCCGCATACATCCCGACCAACGTGATTTCGATTACCGACGGTCAGATCTACCTCGAGACCGATTTGTTCTATCAGGGCATTCGTCCCGCGATTTCGGTGGGTCTCTCGGTGTCCCGTGTGGGCTCCGCGGCTCAGATCAAGGCAATGAAACAAGTGGCTGGAAAACTCAAGGGCGACCTTGCGCAGTTCCGCGAACTTGCTGCATTCGCTCAGTTCGGATCCGACCTCGACGCACGCACGAAACAACAGCTCGACCGCGGTCAGCGCATCGTGGAACTTTTCAAACAATCGCAATACGCCCCGATGCCGGTGCAAGTCCAGGTCGTCGTCCTGTTCGCGATGCAAAAGGGCTACTACGACGCCATCCCGGTGGATCGCGTGAAAGAATTCCAAAACAAGCTCATGGAATTTTTCAGCACCCGCAAGGACTCGCTGCTGACCAAAGTGTTGGAGAAAAAGCAGATCGACAAGGAACTCGAACCCGAGCTTGTCGCCGCACTCGACGAGTTCAAAAATTTCTTCAACTAACCCGCCTTACCCGAATCCAAGGATTCCACTAGCGACCGAAGGTATCAATCATGCCAAGCACACGCGACATTCGCCGACGCATCAAATCCGTCAAAAACACCGCCCAAATCACCAAGGCGATGCAGATGGTTGCTGCCTCCAAGATGCGGAAAGCACAAAGCGCAGCGCTGGCCGGCCACCCCTACGCCGAGTTGCTGAACAAGGTGCTCGTCTCACTTTCCGGAAGCGTGGAGCATTCGTTGCACCCGCTGCTCGAAGACCGCGAGGTCAAGCGCGAGCTGGTCCTCATGGTCAGCACGGACAAAGGGCTTTGCGGCGGACTCAACACAAACATCTTCCGCGAAGCTTCCCGCATGGATAAAGAGAAAGCGGTCTACGTGAACACGGGCCGCAAAGGAAAGCAGTTCCTCGCCCGCTCGAAGCGGCAAATGCTCGCTGACTTTGAGCTTCCCGACCAGCCGACATTTCTTCAATCCAAGCTCATTTCCAAGTTTTGCATCGAGCGGTTTCTCAGCGGTGATGTGGACAAGGTGACGATCCTGTTTTCGCGATTTGTCAACACGCTGTCCCAGGTTCCCACCGAACTCACGCTGCTCCCGATTTCGCCATTGGTCGTGAACCAAGCGGCTGCCGAGCATGGCGAGGTCGCAGAGTATCAATTCGAGCCAAGCCCGGCGGAAGTGCTCGGAGCGATTCTCCCATACTATGTGCACTTCGGAGTTTTTCAGGCGATCCTCGACGCCCGTGCATCGGAGCACAGCGCACGGATGGTTGCGATGAAAAGCGCGACCGACAACGCCAAGAAACTCGTTACGGACCTCACATTGGAATACAATAAAGTCCGCCAAGCTGCCATCACAAGCGAACTCCTCGAAATCACCACGGCCCAAATGGCACTGGAATAAATCTCACCACTACCCAACCTTATGACCACCAAAGGAAAAATCGTCCAAATCATCGGCCCGGTTGTCGATGTCGAGTTCGACCCGCAAGCAGGAAACCTGCCGAGCATTTACGACGCGCTCGAAATCCAATTCGTCAGCAATGGCAAGCCAACCCGGCTCGTCCTCGAAGTGCAGCAGCACCTCGGAGACCATTGGGTCCGCGCCATCGCCATGTCGTCCACCGAGGGATTGACCCGCGGCACAGAAGTCACCGCGACAGGGGCACCGATCTCGGTGCCAGTCGGTGAAGCGGTGCTCGGACGTATTTTTAACGTCATCGGTGAGCCCACCGACGAGCGTGGCCCGGTCGTTACCGAAAAGCGTTACCCGATTCACCGTCCCGCGCCGACGCTCATGGAGCAGGACACCCGGCCATCGATTTTGGAAACCGGCATCAAAGTCATCGATCTTATCTGTCCCTTCACCAAGGGTGGAAAAGCAGGGGCATTCGGTGGTGCTGGCGTTGGCAAAACGGTCGTCATTCTCGAACTCATCAACAACATCGCCAAAGGCCACGGCGGATACTCGGTTTTCGCCGGAGTTGGTGAGCGGACCCGTGAAGGGAATGACCTCTACCACGAAATGAGCGACGCCGGAGTTATCGTGCAAGACGACCTCTCGAAGTCGAAAGTGGCATTGGTTTACGGTCAAATGAACGAGCCTCCCGGCGCCCGTCTCCGGGTCGCACTCTCCGCCCTCGCCATGGCGGAATATTTCCGTGACGAAAAAAACCAGGACGTGTTGCTCTTCATCGACAACATCTTCCGGTTCTCACAAGCCGGCTCGGAAGTATCCGCGCTCCTCGGACGCACGCCGTCCGCCGTCGGATACCAACCGACACTCGCTGCCGAAATGGGCCAACTCCAAGAGCGCATCGCATCCACCACCAAGGGATCCATCACCTCAGTGCAGGCGGTTTACGTTCCAGCGGATGACTTGACCGACCCAGCGCCGGCGAACACATTTGCCCACCTCGACTCGACCATCGTGCTCGAACGCTCGATCGCCGAACTCGGAATTTACCCAGCGGTCGATCCGCTCGCGTCGACATCTAAAGCACTCAGCCCGGAGATCGTCGGCGAAGAACATTACAAAGTCGCCCGGGGCGTCCAGATCGTGCTTCAGCGCTACAAAGACCTGCAAGACATCATCGCGATTCTTGGAATGGATGAACTCTCCGCCGAGGACAAGCGCACCGTGTTCCGTGCGCGTAAAATTCAGCGATTCCTCAGCCAGCCATTCCACGTCGCGGAAGTATTCACCGGCACTCCGGGGCAATACGTTTCGATCGAGGAAACCGTGCGCGGATTCAAAGAAATCCTTGATGGAAAACATGACGAGGTGCCCGAAGGGAACTTCTACATGAAGGGCTCGATTGACCAAATCAAAGAAGAATAGCGCGACACCGCCCGGTTTAATCCGGGCCGCCCACAACCTACCTTCGATGCGATCCGCATCCCACTAATCCATGGCAACTCTCCGACTCGAAATTGTAACTCCGGATTCGAAAACGTATTCGGACGATGTGGATTCTGTCGTGCTGCCCGGCATCGAGGGGGAACTCGGAATCTTCCCGATGCACGTTCCACTCATGACGCAGATCGCTCCCGGTGAGCTCCGCGTAATGAAAGGCGGTCACGAAGACCGGCTTGCCGTCGGCGAAGGATTCGTGGAAATCACGCAAAACTCCGTTTCCGTGCTAACCGATATGGCCGTGCTCGAATCCGAGATCGACGAGTCTGCCACCGAGGAAGCCATCAAGCGCGCCGAGGCCGCAATGAAGGACGAGAAGTTGACCGGTGAAGACCAAGCATTGGTGGAAGCCGCCCTCCAGAAATCCCTCGCCAAACTCCGCGTCAAGCGGCGCCGGCACCACTAACCTCCGTCCCGGAGGGCGAGGCCCCGCCCGGGAGGGTGAACCTCCGTGTGAGCCGTAGATTTATGGGTTCGAACGGATCCACACCGACCAGTTCCTCCTTGCGGAATGGGTAGTCAGCGATTAGAACGTGAGGGTTTCCGCAAGGTATAGCACCAATAGCTCAATGGTAGAGCAGTTGACTCTTAATCAATTGGTTGAAGGTTCGAGTCCTTCTTGGTGCACTTCCGCCGAACGCGTATCGTCTAATTGGTAGGGCTGGTTGGCTGGCCGCTGCGCCGTAAAGAACCCGTTTTTCTAAGGCTCTGAGAATCGGTGTCTATCCGTTAAACCCGAAAACAGCATTCGGTATGAACCGAACGGCATGCTCAGCCCTTCCTAAAGGCCAGCAACCCAACGATCGGGAGCGCGATCACGAGCAGCACAGCATTCACAATGCTGATCCCCAACACCGCGGCCCCGATATCCATCAGGTCAAACGACCTGCGGGGTAAGAACACCTGCACGCTCTCAGCCAACGCGAACACCGCCAAGCTTATGACCGATGCGATGCCCGTCAGCTTGAACACTGCACGACCCTGGAGCCACACCGCAACCAGCGCCAGCACGGCCACCTGAAGCACGCCGCCACCAATCATATTTCGCTCGAAATCCCAGGTGTCCAACCACACCCCCCATGCGATCGGAAAAACATGCAGGTCGCGAACATCCGGCGATGGCATCCACGCAAGCACCGCAATACAGGCCAACACAGCCAGCCCGAATCCCGTAGCGGCGAACTTAAAAATCATGCCATCACCATTCTTTGACCGCCGAATCATGGGAAGAAAATTTTTTTCAGACGAATTTCCCATCGATCAGGTTTGACATTCGGGAAGGTTATTGGGTTATCTCATGGCCTCGTGAAAACATTCCTCCTCTGTCTTTGCCTTGGCTGTTTGATGACGGCATTCACTTCCTGCACCACGCTCGAAAACCGCAGGGACATGTTCTACGGTTACGAAAAAGTAAATGGCCCATACACGCGAATGCTAAAGACGGGGATCCCGGACACTGAAGCAGCGGATGTCTCAGGCGTCGGTGGATCGACCGGAGATTTTAAGTCGGCCTTGTAGCGCTCAGACATCGCGGACCCGCTCCCCACACGGGGCCGCCCACAATCGAATCCTGCCACAGCCCCCGTAGTTCAACGGATAGAACGGAGGTTTCCTAAACCTTAAATCTGGGTTCGATTCCCGGCGGGGGCGCCACTCATAAACCATTGATTACAAGTGAAAAGGATAGGGAGAACGGGGTGTCTTGCAAATTTTCCTCGTGTCACGGAAACCCCTCATTTCCGTGATTTTCGGGGGTTTTCGGCAGGGTTTTCGTGACGTATCCGTGACACGAACAGGCACCCCTATCCGGGGGGCGGGGCTTGGTTTCATCAAGGGGGTGTCTTTATGCCAATGGGAAATCCGGCTCCGAAATTTTTTGCAATCTCTCGCTTCAATCGAATTCGATGAGGTGATGAGATTGTGTCTGCCGCCTCTTTTTTTTGCATAAATGACGGGCTCTCAAATGATGAGAGAATGTCTGGGGTGTGCACCTGGGTTTCTGAATCTGCGAATTGCGCTCCTCCATGACGCGGAACTCGGCGAGCATGAATCATTCGAAAGGACGCGGTGACGCAAGCGTTACGCAACCGGCGTAACGAATATGCGGAGATGTAACGCACTCAGCGTTACAAACGCGTTACCGGAGAACGAATCTAACGGGCTGTTTGGTAGTGGCATGCGGTCTCCGTGAGATCTCGCTGTCAGCTTGAATATAGAATCACTTCGCTTAACGGAGTGCTTGGTTTCACGGAATCAGCCCAGAAAAAAAGAAAAAGGCAGGGGTGAAATTATGTAGTTTTCGGCTCGGTGGTATCCAAACCCTTAACCCTAGCCTTAAGGGTCTAGGGCTTCGGTTCAGCTTGCAGAACCTCCGGAGGGCTTGTGAAGGGCTTGGCAGGGGCTTGTGTGCGACCGGCCAACATTCAACATCATCAACTTGATTGTGCTCTGACTGCGATTGTGGCGATGAAACTCCGGGCGCGGACAACTTGGAAAACGTCGTAGGATGCCGGTGGTTGCGTTTTTATTTCTTTCGAGGGTCATGGTAGCGGACTATGAGCCGGAGAGTGGGTTAGGATGGACCTCGCAGAAGAAAATGGGTTCCGAGACGGGAGGGAATCATTTATTGTCGGCATGGCACGCTGGCTTCGTTGCATCAATGATTTCTCGCTGCACGCAGTCAGGGATGCGTTCCCAAGCATGCACGATCCCGTCCTCCCAGCCCATTAGAGCCGTAAAAGTTTCCTCCCAGCCGTCAGGTGGTTCCAATCGTTTCGGTCGAGGTCGTGTCGGTGGGTGCTTTTCGAGGTCGTCGAGTGCCCGTTTAATTTCTCGCTCCCAGCTTCGCAAGAGACTCAAAGGCGATTGAGTCCGCCATTTCGTGCGTGAGTCATCGCAAGGAACTTTATACCATCGTTCGAGTGCATCCCATTCCTCCGGTGACGTTGATTCGATGGTGGCGAGGTTTTCGGTGTATGCGAGTTGCTCACGTTTGTTGAATGGGAACGGTGCTGTCCTATCGGGTTTGAACAATTTTTGAATTCTCAAAATTAACTCACTATCCCTTCCCCCTTGGGGGCCAGGGGGTGTTTGTTCTTTAATTTGCTGTTCTTCTATATGAGGTGGCACAATTTTTGTGCTAGGGGTGGCATAATTATTGTGCTGACGGAGTAGGTCTCCTCCCGTTTCTGTCACGCGAAAATATAGTTCGCTGTCCTTTCCTCCGCGTTGCGTCTCGATCAATCCACACTCTGCGAGAGTCCTTACCAGCCGTCCGGCTCGATTCAGCTTGGATCGTTTGCGGGTTTCATCAGCGAATGCGTGCCGTGCGTCATCCACGATCTTCTGACGTAGGATCCAAGTGAATGTGTGGTTGTCGGGGTGTGGTTTTCGCTTTGGTGAACTCGCAAGGCTAGCGAGTCCTACGAAGACTTCGTAGGCGTCTTTCGTGATCTTGTCGGACAATCCAGCGTCGTCGATTGCCTTCGTCGGAAACCAGAATCCAAAAGTGAAGTTCGGCGTCACGTCGCGGCGGGGGTTGAGTTTGAGCGGGTGCTCAGGAACTCGGTGAGCTCGTCATGGTCGAGGGCGATTCTGGCCCAGCGTGTGCGCTCGCAGCTTGCTTCCAGTGCGCGGTGATGCGACACTTTCCATCTATTGAGTTGTTCAAGCGGACTCCGGCGGGGCTGCAATTCTGCCGGAGTGCCGCTATACGCGGCGATCATTTCCTAGATCGCTTTGACTTCGTGACGGTCGAGAAATTGCGCGATGGCTTCCCGGCGAACGAGGACGCGGCCACGTGTGCGGACAGCGGACAGTTGGCGCGTGCGAATGTTGTCTCGCACGGTGCGGACGCTCATGTGTAGGGCCGCGCCAGCTTCGGCGAGGTCGAGCAGCATCGGAAGGTCTCCCCCCCGGATGGCCTGATACCGTCCCGGATCGGTGACGTGAAGTGGGGTCTCAGTGCGGCGGATCGTGCCAGGTTGTTTCTCAATTTCCATATTTCCCTTTCGTTGAGTTTTCGGAGCTTTGCGGATAACAACGCTTCGTTGACGCACATACTAACGGAACTGCGGAATTTCGAAACAGGGAGGGGTTGGATTTGCTTAAAACTTTTCGGTAGCGTTTCCAGACTTCAAACCGCGCTTAAGGTCTCGCTCCTTTTTGCGCTCAGCTTTCCGTTGGAATTCGGACCATAAGCTGCTGACCTTTTCCGCTGGGTAGTTGCGGAGCTTTGGCTCGTCCGATTGCACCATAAATTCCAGCGTTCTCGCGACGGTTCTGTCGGGCGGATCGCAGAACTTCTCGAAGAGCCGGAGCAATGCGAAACGAACGAACTTATCGCGATTCAATCGGTTGACGCACTTCTCAATGAACCTGCCAAGTTCGGCCTTTCCAATGAGTGTCCAAAGTCGAGCGGCGGCGTCGAGATCGAAGTTGCGATAATTGAACGGCGGCGGTGCATCGGCATCGGCATGTTTCAGCTCCCAGCCGCGGAGCCTTCGAGCGATGTGACGACGGAGGTAGAAATCCAAGCTTTCTAGGTATGCTCTTCGCTTCGGTGTATCGGTGAGATGTGCAGCTATGGCCGCGATGCTGTCGGCGGACGCATCCATGCAGCAAACCAGTCGGGCGGCGTCTTCACCGATACGTTCGCGTTCTGATTGGTGTGGGTGCTTTTCTGTCAGCTCTTCGATGAAATCTTCACAGTTTTCAAATTTGGATTCGGCTTCACGTTCTTTGCGGAGAGGCTCCGGCAGGGCTTCAAAGTAGGCGTGCGCCGCGAGTATGCGCTCCTTCCCTTCGATTGCATCGGCGGCGGTGCTTTGCTTCCTCGATCTCATGCGGTCCGGCGTTGGCAAACGCTCGATGTGGCGAGCTTATCAGGGCTCGCAGCGCAAGCTATCGGAACGATATTTGCGGGGCTATCGTCGAGGACGGTGGCGGGTGTGAGTTTCCAGAACCGGGTGGCGGTGTCGAGGCTGACAGCATTCCGGTAGTGCGTGAAGAGAACAGAGGGTGCGCCAGCGTGTCCGAGTTGTGCGGCGGTGTGTGCGGCGTTCTGGCCGGTGCGGTAGTGGCAGGATGCGAAGGTGTGACGCATGGAATCCTGTTGCCATGCAGTGATACCAGCGAGCGAGCAAAGGCGGCGGAATCGTTTTTGGAAATTTGTCGAAGTGACGACTAGGCCGGTTTGAGGTTCGGGGCAGAGACGAAGCCATGCCACGGCAGCGGGGCAAAGTTCAACCTCTCGGATACCGGCGCGGGTTTTGGAGCGCGTGATGGCTACAACCGGCTTTACTGCATCGAGGTCGATTTGTCGCCAATCGAGGCGGCGAATTTCGGCGATGGGTCGAAGTCCAGCGAACAATCCCAAAGCGACGAAGGGCAGGAGTGCCACGAATTCGTCACCAAAGAAACTCCCGTCCGGGTGTGTGTGGCGGCTTGCATATCCAGCGCGGAGAAGGCTGATACACTCGTCAATGGTTAGGACGGAGGGCGGCGTGTCGTCTGCGACGTGAGGCTTCGGAATGCCAGCGCATGGGTTCGATGCGATCCAGCCGGTGACGGGTGCATCCTTGCGGGTGCGGCGTCCACGATAGGCGTCAGGCCGGAGCGCAAATGCAAACATGGCAGCTGCCACGGAGAAGTCATTGCGAGCCGTGAGCGGTGAAATATCGGCGCGGTTGACATACTGCCGGATCATTGTCGGCGTCACGTCGCGGGCGAGGCGTTTCGGTTTCAGAGCCTTCACAAGCGAGTCGGTCCGCCTGTCGAGGTCCGCTATACTGTCTGGGCGAAGGCCATTCTCCCGGCGATTCTCCAAGAACTTGGTGCGAAGGTCTGCGAGGTTTATATCTCCAGACATAGGCCGGTGGTGTGTGAGATAGAAGCGGACCGCATCGCACAAACGAACGTCGTCAGCGTGGGCGTTCTCAAGGAGCTTGAAGGCGGCTTCGGCGTCGGTGCGTTGTGCAGAGGTGATACCAAAGCCGGATTGCGCGTGCTCCGAGTAGGTGCTTCTAAGCGTGACGGCGTAGGACCGTGCGGCTTCCTCCGTGCGAAAGGTGCGCTGAATGCGCCCAACGGTGGGTGAAATCGGACCGCCAGAGTCCACCATCCAGCTTGCAGTTCCATCTTTGCGGTCCCGGCGGCGGATTTTCGGCCACTCCGGGGTGAGTCGTTCAATCTTGCGTGGTCTTGCCATAGTCTGCCGAATGTGTGCGAAAGCGGGGGTTTTGTCGAGGGTTTTCGTGACGAGGCCGTGACATCACCTATTTCTTCTGTGTGACTCAGAGGTTTCCTAAACCTTAAATCTGGGTTCGATTCCCGGCGGGGGCATTGCAACCACCATCGGCGCGAACGCGCATCGTTCAAATTGGTAGGGCAGGTTTTCCAAAACCCGCCGACTTCGCGAAGCTCACGAAAGAGTAGTGGCAAATATCGTTCGAGTTTTTGGACATCATGGACCGAATGGAATTACCCCGATGCGGGGTGTGATTTTTTCAAAAAAATTACCGTAACCGATCAAAATGGCGTCGTCTGCAAATCAAATTGCAAGCGACGCCATATTCAGCGGTTCACCGTCCGGATCCTATCCAGACGACCCGCATCCGTATCATTCGAGTTAATCCGGTAAACTATGTCAAAATCCCGTTTAGTTCCGCATTTCTTCAACTTAAGCTCGCTGCCTAAACTGCCGCCCTCCGGGCGGCCAGCGCGAGAAAGATCATGCGTTGCATGTCCTTCGCGGCCACCTCAGCGGTGTAGCGGGTGAGGAAGGTTCGGCGCGCCTGTTCCGCCATCGTGCGACGATCTTCCGCAGAGAAGCCGTAGAACCACTTCTTAAGCATCAGCACGGTGCCGGCCACGGTGTCCTCCTCGGCCAGTCCCGCGCCATCGGCGGCAATCTCCGGGGAGATGTTCACCGGGTGGGCGATCAGAACGGGCACCCGGGCGGAGAGCGCCTCAGCCACCGCGATGCCAAAGTTTTCCTGGTGCGATGGCAGGATAAAGATCTCCGCCGATTGGAAGGCTCCCCATTTTTCTGCCCCCTGGAGCATCCCGGTCCAATAAATCGAATCCGCCACCCCGAGCTGCTCCGTGAGGGATTTGAGTTCGTCGGCATAGGCGAACCCCGTGGGCCCCGCCATCACGACCCGCATGGTGCGCGTATCCCAAAGCCCTTCCTGCTGCATTTGAGCCACCGCGCGGATCAGGATATCCGGCCCCTTCTTAGGGTGCACGCGCCCGAGAAACAAGACGTTGCGTGTCGTCGCTAGGGCCTGATGCGCGGCGAGAAACGCCGAGCGGTAATCCGTATCGGGATCGGGGATGCCCGCCGTGCCGTAGCGGATGACGACTTCATTGCAGTCGTAGAGCCAGAAGGACTCACGCGCCAGCAGTCGCTCCCGCTCGCACGTAAACACCACCGCCTCGGCATCACGCAGCACCGGGTAAAGCCCCCACGGCCAGTAAAGCCATTTCTTTGCGTGCTTGAGCGGATAGCGGTGCTTAAACCATGGATCGAGCATTCCGTGGGTGAACACAAAGTAGGGAACCTCCCGCTTCTGCCGCAACGCCATCCAGGTGCCGAGAGCATTAAATCCCCACACGCCATTGACCACCACCGCATCGTAGTTGCAGACATTCGCCCGCATCCAATCGAGGTAGCGGCGGCTAAAGCCGTAGCCCGTCACCCCCGGCCCCATGGCATGCACGGGGAAGGGGCATTTTTTGAGAAATGGCGCGTCGGGCGGATCGAGGGTGACAATCTCGACGTGGTGGTACCGCTGGTTGATGGCGGAGAGCTGCCGCACCCCTTCGATGGGGCCGCCCCCTGCGGGATCCACTGAGGCAATTGAATGTAAAATCCGCAAACTCATTTTCCCTCCTTAATCTCCCTGAGTCCGCTCAAAGCCAAAGATGAAGCCGTTGTGATGCTCGCTCCAAACTTCGGCATGACCCCGAAAAGCCTGACCCTTTTCAACCCGCGAATAGTCATGATTTTGCTCCGGGCAGGCCTGGCTCGGTCGGGGTGGGGCAACCGCCACACGAAAAAAATCCGATGTCTTTCTGCTCAAACGCCTCGTCAAGGGACCTCCATTGCCCATCGGGGCAGAGCACCTTGCCGCAGGTGTGGCAAATGGGCATCAGGGACTGCATCTGGGCCATGCGCCGGCGGCCAGCTTCGACCGTTCGTGTGTAGGTCGAGAGCGCATACACGAAGAACCCGTAAATGATCAGCCGCGCGGCAGCGTTCCAATAGCGAATCGCCTCCACCTTGTAAGTGTGCCCCGTAAGAAAGTCGTTTGTGAACCATACGATTGTGGCCACGCCCACCGCGACATAGCCCCCGGTTTTTCCAAAATAGAAAAACGCGAGCATGATCGGCGCAAAATAAAGCGGAAAGCTCGTGACCTCATAGCCGGTCACATAGTCCAGATTGGCAACGATCAAAAAAAGCACAAGGCAGATGAGGGCTTTGGTGTAAGGGCGCTGGGATTTCATGGGCAGATGCGCCGACGGCGCGGGTTGTTGGTCAGGGGTTAAAGTTTATTGGTTAAATGTCGGAGGGGCGCTGGCGCGCCAGTTGGAGTCGAAAGTTGAACTGCAGCCTGCAGCGAACTAAACGGACCACCGGCGAGTGGGAACTCGCGGGGGAGCTTCGGCGGCAGCCGGACCCGCAGGGCGACACGCGATGGTTATCGCGTGAGGCAATTTACAGGAACGGAATGCGTTTGAGACAGAATGAACAAAATGTTGCAGAATGATAAGTGATGCGGGTCGTCCGGATGAAATCCGGACGGAGGACAGGAGATGGCTAACGTCACTCGCAAACGGGTTTGCAGATGACGCGATAAATCCCCGGTCCCGGATGTTTTTCGAATCGAAAAACTTCCGCCCGCATCATCAGGAGTCAATTCTGTTCCATTCTGTCTGGCTACCCCACTGCGTCTTGGCGTCTTTGCGCGAAAGCCGCATTCGCATTTTCCCGTCCATTCCGGTTAGTTCGGCACCGAATTGTTTACAGCTCCTTAACGGTTTTCGAGTTCTTCGCGGATTTTCGCGAAGCCCTGAATTCGGTATCGCTCACACAGCGCATCAATGGCATCCAGATCCGCTTCTTCATTCAACGACAGGACTTCCACGATATCCGTCATCGACTTCAGGCCACCGGCATAGAGTTTCAAAACCACCAGATGGGGGAGAGGAATGATCCGAAGCGGGCTGTTCTCTGCGACACGCATGGTCGCCTCCTGTAAGGCATCCCGGATGACCGCAGGAAACCTATCATGAAAACTGACGACCTGAATCTGTCCAAAGCTGCCATGGATATCGATCACGCCTCCCAGTGGGTCATCCGCATCTGGTTCCCGAACCTCGACCGCATCGTACCCGTGTTGTTTCAGTGCAGCGGCCAGCTCGTATAATTGATCCAACGAAAGGACTCCGCCCAGGTCGAGATCGTTAGTGAGGCGCACATAGTGATGGCCTGCAAGCGCCGCCGCACCAATCACCACCAAGTCGAGTCCGAGGCTGTGTGAAAGCCTGACGACAGCTTCCGCATGAAAAACAAGATCAGATTCCTCGTCCACCTGCGTGATCCGTGCGTGCCGGAATGAAACTCTGGAAGCGTCGGCTCAGCGAAAGCGCCTCTTTGATCCGTTGTTCCACCGACATCCCCCGCAACCGCTCGATCTCTGCGGCCCGGGCTGCCTCCGCGCTGGAGCTCCGGCGCTTTTTTGGGAATGAGGTCTCAGGAGCTGCGTTCACTGGAGATCATCCTAACGCCTCCGCGCCCGATTGCAAGAAGCCAGCGTCTTGGCGTCTTGGCGCGAAAACCGCATTCGCATTCTCGCGTTAGTCCACAAAATCCCGTTTAGTTCTCATCACCGCGTTTAGTTCGTATCTCGTCTTGCTTGAGCACGATGAAGTATTCGTAGATCGATTGCAGCACCGCATAGGTGATGCCAGGGCCACCGTCGAGAAATGCACGCCGCAGCAGCATCATGTAGGCGAACTTTATGAATGGCCGACCGGGAAGCCTGTAGAAGAGTTCTTTCTGATGATACCGCTTTTCTGTGAAGTCCTTTGCGGTGAATGCTTTTTTGAGCGAAAACTCGCCCCCTTTCTGGCGATTTTCTTGGATGGTCTTGGCTTCGAGGTTCGCATATTTCACATGCCGCTCGATCCAAAATCCTACGCCCTTGCTGAACGGATAATGATCCAGAAAGCCCCCGATATCCCGCATCGCCCCGTCTGATCTGCCCTGAGAAAAATGGACATAGGATTCTCTTAACGAGAGGATCTAAAAATGCAGAGAAGACGATACAGCGCCGAGTTCAGGCGAGAGGCAGCGAAGATGATAATTATTGAGGGAACGCCCG
>Ga0247837_1000371_pt1 | contig 94245 bp, 84 predicted proteins | sample LaCtaG_2_FD_187115 | JGI IMG/M metagenome (GOLD analysis project Ga0247837, IMG submission 187115) | Freshwater microbial communities from meromictic Lake La Cruz, Castile-La Mancha, Spain - LaCruzMarch2015_14.5m | ecosystem: Environmental > Aquatic > Freshwater > Lake | place: Spain: Castile-La... | reverse complement strand
TTACCAGTCTCGCATGTGCTCCTAGGCTACGACGGGAGAAACCGTCGGTTCCATCAGGTCGCCATATAGAGACTTCCAGTAGAACAATTACTTACGCGACTTCGTGTCGCACAACGATGATCAAGGCAGATTCGGGCATCCGCGGGCAACGGCGGCTGTCGGCGGTAGCCCTGACCCGCCAGGCGCCCTTGGTTTCCTGAGTTTGTAGGTTGGCCTGAAGGCCGACCGCGGCGCCCCCGTCGGCCTGAAGGCCGACCTACAGTGGGGCGCCAACGACCGTCCGGGCGGCCGGAGTTATGATCAAGGCCCTCGGAGGTTACCGGGTGCGCACGGCGCACCCTACGGCCTGGGCCGGTTGCGGCCGGAGCGATGATCGAGGGCACCGTGAACTTCGACTTCTGAGGCTCAGGCGGTAGGACGATCATCCGGTCAATCCCTGAAACGCCTCCAGCGGCATTGCCGGTCCGTACAGATGCCCCTGGTAGGCGTGGCAGCCCAGGTGCTCGAGCAATGCGCGCTGGGGTTCGGTTTCTACACCCTCGGCGAGCACGGTGAAGCCCATGGTCTGACCGAGCAGGATGATGGTCCGGGCGATGGCCGCGCTGTTTGGGTCCACCAGCAGGTTGCGGACGAACGACAGGTCGATCTTCAATTGGTCCAGGGGCAGGCGCTGCAGGTAGGCAAGCGATGAATAGCCGGTGCCGAAATCGTCCAGGACCAAACCCAGGCCCCGCGCCTTCAGGGCCGACATCTTGGCGCTGATATCGGCGACGTTGGTCACCAGCAGGCTCTCGGTCAATTCCAGGTGCAGCCGCTGCGGATTGGCGCCGGTGCGCTCGAGCGTCGCCAGGACCTGGTCGACGAAATCGGGCTGCGAGAACTGGTAGGCACTGACGTTGACGGCCAGTGACAGGTGCGCGCGCCCCGGCTCGGACGCCCAGGCGGCCAATTGGCGGCAGGCGGCGTGCAGGACCCACTGGCCCAACGGCAGGATGAAGCCGGTCTCCTCCGCAACCGGGATAAAGTCCGCAGGCAGGACCAAGCCCCGGCCTGGGCATTGCCAGCGGACCAGCGCCTCGGCCCCGGTGAGGTGACCGCCGTTATCCACCTGGGGTTGGTAGAAGAGCTGAAACTCCTCCTTGCGCAGGCCCTCCCGCAGGCCACTCACCAATGCGGCCCGTAAGGTGACGGCCTCCTGCATCTGCGGGTCGAAGAAGCGCAGCGTGTTGCGCCCTGAGGCCTTGGCCTCGTACATCGCCAGATCGGCTTGCTTCATCAACGCATCGACGCTGGTCTCGCTGCTGGAGAAGAGCGTGATACCGATGCTGACGCTACCCACATAGCCATGCTCCTTGAGGCGGTAGACCTGATTGAGCACGGCGAGGAGCTTCTTGCCGATACCCTCGGCCTCATTGGCGGCCTCTGCGAGGTGCGGACTCAAGTGCTCCAGCATCACCACGAATTCGTCACCCCCCAGGCGGGCGGCGGTATCGTTTTCGCGGATGACCTGGGTCAGTCGCCCGGCCACCTGCTGCAAGAGCAGGTCACCCATGTCGTGGCCTAGGGTGTCATTGAGGGTCTTGAAATTGTCCAGGTCGAGGAATAACAGGGCCCCGGCGCTGTGATTGCGCAGGCTCGACTGGGCCGCATGCTGGAGCCGATCGAGCAGCAGCCGCCGATTCGGGAGCCCGGTCAGGGGATCGTAATAGGCGAGATGCAGGATCCGGGCCTCGGCCGCCTTCCGCTCGGTCATGTCCGTCTGGGTGCCGACATAGTGAGTCACGCGCCCGGTCGCATCCGTGACGGCGGAGATCGTAACCCAGACCGCATATTCTTCGCCGTTCTTGCGCCGGTTCCAGAGTTCGCCCTGCCAGCGCCCGTTGGCGATCAGACTCCGCCACAGTTCCCTATAGAAATCATCATTATGTCGGCCGGAACGGATCAGACGTGGCGTCTGTCCGACGGCCTCCTGCGCCGTGTATCCGGTCGTCTGGGTGAACGCCGCATTGACCCGCAGTATCAGGCCATGTGCGTCGGTAATGATCATCCCCTGTTGGGACTCGAAGGCCGTGGCGGCTACGCGCAGTTCGGCCTCGGCGCGTGCGAGGTCGGTCATGTCCGCGTCCATGCAGAACATGACAGGGACTTGCTCCGGGACGGTCACGATCGTGTGACTGGAATACACTGAGACCCGCTGCCCATCCTTGTGCCTGAGCGTGAGGCGCGCGGGCGGAACACCCTCCCCGGACTCGAACATCAATCGGACACCGGTCGCGACGGTGGCGTGCAGGTCAGGCGGGATGATCAGGTCCAGCAGGTTGGCCCCCAGGGCCTCATCCGCCGTATAACCGTAGAGCCTCTCGGAGGCATGATTCCAGTAAACGACCGTGCCGTCAGGGAAATAGCCCTGTATCGCCATGGTGTCTGCGTTGTCGAACAACTTCTGAAAGCGGGCCTCGCTGACTTCCCGAGAAGGGTTGCCGCCCCAGATGGCCGGATAGGTCGGACGCTCAGTCATGCTTGCCTCCCGCAGCCTGAATACCATTTCCAAAATCCACTCGGCGGCGGCGGACTCCTGGGCCTGGGATCGCTGGCGTCCGGCCCGAGGTGGCGGTTTGTCGAGGGCGCGCGAGTGGTTACCCTACAGAGATTAGCATAACCGATGTCGGCGGCGACAATCGCGGGTCGCCCCCTTGGTCCGCGGCCCCGCTTCCCGCATCATGCACGGTTGACCCCCGCGCACCGGACCGACCATGACGGACACCCTGACCTACAACGCCGAGGGCCTGGAGCGCCAGCCCCTGGCCGTGTTTACCGAGAAGGCGTACCTGGACTACTCCATGTACGTGATCCTGGACCGCGCCTTGCCTTACGTGGGGGATGGGTTGAAGCCCGTGCAGCGGCGCATCCTCTACGCCATGTCGGAGCTGGGCCTCTCGGCCGCCGCCAAGTTCAAGAAGTCCGCCCGCACCGTGGGCGATGTGCTGGGCAAGTTCCACCCCCACGGGGACAGTGCCTGCTACGAGGCCATGGTGCTGATGGCCCAGCCCTTCAGCTACCGCTACCCGCTGATCGACGGCCAGGGCAACTGGGGCTCCCCGGACAACCCCAAGTCCTTCGCCGCCATGCGCTACACCGAGTCGCGCCTGACCCCCTACGCGGAGCTGCTGCTCGGTGAACTGGACCAGGGCACGGTCGACTGGCAGCCCAATTTCGACGGCACCCTGGAGGAGCCCAAGCTGCTGCCGGCGCGCCTGCCCAATCTCCTGCTCAACGGGGCCAGCGGGATCGCGGTCGGCATGGCGACCGACATCCCCTCGCACAACCTGCGCGAGGTCGCGCGCGCCTGCATCCACCTGCTCGATCACCCGGACGCCACCGTCGCCGACCTGACCGCGCACGTCCCGGGTCCGGACTTCCCGACCGCGGGTGAGATCATCACGCCGCCCGCGGAGCTTCTGAAGATCTACGAGACCGGCAACGGGAGCCTGCGCCAGCGCGCCTGCTACGAGGTGGAACAGGGCGAGATCATCATCACGGCGCTGCCCTACCAGGTCTCGGGGGAGCGGCTGATGGAGCAGATCGCCGCCCAGTTCAACGCCAAGAAGCTCCCCATGATCGAGGACTTCCGCGACGAGTCCGACCACGAGTTCCCGACCCGGCTGGTCATCGTCCCGCGCTCCAACCGGGTGGACCTGGAGCGGCTCATGTCGCACCTGTTCGCGACCACGGACCTGGAGCGCAGTTACCGGGTGAACATGAACCTGGTCGCCGGCAACGGCCGGCCGCGGGTCATGGATCTGAAGGAGATCCTGAGCGAGTGGCTGACCTTCCGCACGGCTACGGTGCGCCGCCGCCTGGAACACCGGCTGGGCAAGGTGCTGGACCGCTTGCACCTGTTGGACGGCCTGCTGATCGCCTATCTCAACATCGACGAGGTGATCCGCATCATCCGTACCGAGGATGAGCCCAAGCCGGTCCTGATCGAGCGGTTCGCACTCAGCGACACCCAGGCCGAGTATGTGCTCAACACCAGGCTGCGCCAGCTCGCCCGTTTGGAGGAGATGAAGATCCGCGGTGAGCAGGCGGAACTGGCCGCCGAGCGCGATGTGCTCCAGGGCATCCTGGGTGACGAGGCGCGGCTCAAGCACCTGATCCGGGACGAGATCATCGCGGACGCCGCGAAGTACGGCGACGCCCGCCGCTCCCCCCTGGTCGCCCGCGACAGCGCCGCCGCCCTGGACGAGACCGAGGTGACGCCGAGCGAGCCGGTGACCGTGGTGCTGTCCGAGAAGGGCTGGGTCCGTGCCGCCAAGGGCCACGAGATCGACGCCGTGGCCTTGAGCTACCGCTCCGGGGACCAGTTCCTCACCGCCGCCCGGCTGCGCAGCAACCAGACCGCCGTGTTCCTGGACAGCACCGGGCGCAGCTATTCGCTCCCGGCCCACACCCTGCCGTCTGCCCGTGGCCAGGGGGAGCCCCTGACCGGGCGGCTCGACCCGCCCAAGGGGGCGAACTTCGTCGCCGTGCTGGGCGAGCCCCCGCAGACCCGGCTGCTGCTCGCCAGTGACGCGGGCTACGGTTTCATCGTGCGGATGGAGGACCTGTACGCCAAGCCCAAGGGCGGCAAGGCGGTGCTCAGTCTCCCCGCGGGCGCGCGGGTGCTGCCGCCCATCCCCATCCCGGACCTGCCCAATCCGCGCCTGGCCGCCGTCACCAACAGTGGCCACCTGCTGGTCTTCCCGGTTTCGGACCTGCCGGAAATGCCGCGCGGCAAGGGCAACAAGATCATCGCGATCCCCGCCGCCAAGGGTGGTGAGCGGCAGGACTGGCTGCTGGCGCTGGCCGTGGTTCGCGAGGGCGGCAGCCTCGTCATCGCCTCCGGCAAACGCACCTTCACCCTCAAGCCCGCGGACCTGGACCTCTACCAGGGCGAACGCGGGCGGCGCGGCAAGGCGCTGCCGCGGGGGTTTCAGCGGGTGGAGGGGTTGACGGTGGAGTGAGCGTCCAGGGGGTCGCCGACGATCCGCGCTTGCAAGTTTTGGCGTCCACGCTTGGTTTCAAACAGCGTCCCGGCCTGCTCTAGGATCTCCTTCTTCCTAGGCTGAATCCCGGACACCGGAGACCCGCTATGCCAACGATACCGCATTCCGAGAAACATGCGGTGGCGGAGTTCGACTGTGCACAGTGCATTTTCATTCATTTCACCCAGCCCCTACGGGAGCCTTCATGGTCTTCGATCTTCCTCAACTCTGCGCTCGGCTCGACATCCCGGTCCCGGCCCTGAGCCAGGCCCTATACTCCTATGATATTCGCGGGGTAAATACCCTGCAACTGGCCGGTAGCTCCGATCTGTGCTTCGCGGAGGGGGCGGATCAGGCGGACGCGGTGCGGCAGTCTGGGGCCGCTGCGGTGCTGGTGCATGAGAGCTTCCCCGCGGTGGACGGACCCCTGCTGATCCGGGTGGCGGAGCCGCGCCGCAGCTTCTTCCTGCTGGCGGCGTCCTTTCAGCCGGTGTCCGAGGTGCAGGGCATTCACCCGAGTGCGGTGCTCGACCCGGGCGCGGCGCTGGGCGAGGGGGTGGCGGTGGGCGCCTGCGCGGTGCTGGCGGCCGGGGTCCGGGTGGGACCGCGCTGCACCATCGGGCCGGGCGCCTACCTCGGCCCCGGGGTGACCCTCGGGGCGGACACGGTGATCGAGGCCAATGCGACCCTGCACCGCGGTACCAGCGTCGGGGAGCGCTGTATCGTCCATTCGGGGGCGGTACTGGGCGGGGACGGTTTCGGTTTTCGCTGGGACGGGCAGGGCCATCGCAAGGTCCCGCAACTCGGGTGGGTGGTGATCGAGGACGATGTGGATATCGGCTGCAACTGCTGCGTAGACCGGGCGACCCTGGGTGAGACCCGGATCCGCCGCGGGGCGAAGATCGACAACCTGGTGCAGATCGCCCACAACACCGATATCGGGGCGCATGTGATCATTGCCGGTCAGGCCGGGGTGGCGGGGAGCAGCCGGGTGGGGCAGGGTGCGGTGATCGGCGGTCAGGTGGCGGTCTCCGACCATGTCGAGGTGGGGGCGGGGGCGCGCCTGGGCGGCCAGTCGGGGGTGACCAAGGCGGTGCCGCCGGGCGCGGCGGTCTTTGGCACCCCGGCCCGGCCGCTCAAGGATACCCTGCGGGAGTTGGGCGCCCTGGCCCAGTTGCCGGGGCTGCTCAAGCAGTTCAAGCGCCAGCAGCAGGAGTTGGAGGCGCTGCGCCGACGGCTCGACGACCTGGAGCGCGGCGCCCTAGCCAATCAGGAGGGAGGGGCCGCAAATGAACGCAAATGAACGCAAATTAGGAGGAACATTCGCGGGTTTGACATCGTCACCTGGAGGTGGCTGGCCGCGCGGCGGCCTCCCGCCCAATCTTCATTCGCGTTCATTTGCGGACAATCCCCTCCTCAGTCTTTCACCGCCCCCAGCAGGCGCGTCGCCTCCTGACCGATGGGGTTGTCCGCGCCCAGGTCCCGCGCCCGCCCCAGCGCCTCGCGCGCCTTGGGGACGTCGCCACTCTGCAGGGCCACGAAGCCCAGGGTCAGCCAGCCGCGCTGAAACCGCGGGTCGGCGGCGGTTCCCTTGCTCAGCACCGCCAGGGCCGCGGCCGCGTCCCCGGTGTAATAGAGGGCGAGCCCCAGGTCGTTGCCGGTCTCCCGATCGTCCGGGGCCAGTTCCAGGATGCGCCGATAGATCGGGAGCGCCTCGCGGTAGCGATGCTCGATGAAGAGTTGGTCGGCGCGTGCACGCAACAGGTCCGGGTTGGTTTCGGTCAGCGCCACCGGGGCGGCGGTCGTGGCCTGGGTGGCGGGTGCCGCCGGGGGCGCGGCGCCCGGGTGCCCGGCGGGCAGGCCGGCGGCCGCGGTGGCGGCCGGGGCCGGGCGCACCGGGTGGCGGACATAGTAGTCGCGGGTGACGGCGAAGACCGCGAAGCCGTAGAAGGCCAGGAAGCCGACGGCCAGCAGCCAGTGCAGGGGCTTGAGTGTGGGCATGGGGCGCAAATCACATGGGGGTGGGGCGGCGGATGCTAGGAAGCGCGGGTCGCGCTGTCAATCAGCGGGTGCCGGGTCCGGGGCCCCAGGGGGTCTTCTGCGGTTGGCACGGGCGCGGCGCCCGCGATGCCTCCTCGCTTCGGGCCGGGGTCTTGGCCTATCATGACGCTGGAGAATTGACCTTCGGGATCGCGTTGAAGCCCCCAGATTCCACCGTCCCACCCTGCCCATCCGGAGATGACCCATGACGACCCCCATCAAAGACCTAGAGGGCGCGACCGACGAAGTCGTTGCGAAACTGCACGAACGGGGCATCAAGGATAACGAGCAGTTGGTGCGGGCCGCGGCAACGCCCGCCCTGCGCAAGGAGTTGGCCGGCTTCTGCGGCTGCGAGAACGCCGACATCCTGCACCTGGCCAATCGCTCGGACCTGGCCCGCGTGCGTGGTATCTCCGGCGTCTACTCGGACCTCCTGGAGATCGCCGGCGTGGATACCGTCAAGGAATTAGCCAGCCGCCGGGCCGACCACCTCTACGCCAAGATCAACGAGACCAACGAGCGCGACAAGCTCACGACCAAGCCGCCGACCCCGTCCATGGTCCAGAACTGGATTGCCCAGGCCAAGTCGCTACCGCCCGTCCTTAGCTACTGAGTCCGCGCCCGGCACCGGGTTTCCTGGTGTCGGGCGCCGTGCCGGCCAGGCGAAAAAAAGACCGCAACGACAGACATGCGACTGCTGTTGCGGCCTGAAGGGCTTGCTGCCTAAAGATCCTCATGCCGGTCTCGCGGGGCCGGTGCACCCGCCCAGACCTGGGCGCAACGCGGCGGTTGCACCCTGCTCCCGGGGGCGGTCAGTGCCCCGCGGGTCCTTGTTCAGGCCCGATTCGAGCCGGGCCTCAGGGCTTGACGAGGGGGCCGGGGCTGACCGCGTGCGCGCCCGGCGCCCGCGCCGAGCGTGCGGCCAGGAATTCCTCGTCGGGGTCAATGCGGGCGACCAACGCGATCAGAAAACCGCCGCTGAGGATGCCAGCAAGGATACCGACCAGGGTCAGTGCGTCGAAGCTCATGATTTCGCCTCCGGGAACTGCTGTTGCGAAAATGGTGACGTGGGGCGCCGGCGAGCGGGCCGTCACGCCCGGTGCACCGCGGCCCCGCGGCCGTCAGCCAGGGCCTTTTCCTGTATTTTAGTATACGCTAATACTTTAACGTTTGCCCCTGCGAGATACGTTGCGATTGCGCAATGATGGGCGTCGGCCGGCAGCCCGTGTCGGGTTGGCCCCAGCGCTCCCTTACTGCCAGTCAGTCGAGCCGCAGTTGCGGACCACGCACCCCCGACGGGAGTCCAAGGCTGAAGCCTTGGACTCCATGGGTTGCGCGGGGCCTGACCTGATGGCAGTGCGGCGCGCCTGGGTGCGCCGGGCGGGCTCCCGGGACGGCATCCGTGGGGCCGCGGTGGGGCCTGCGCGCAAGGCCGCGCCGCGCTTGCGGTTGACGACGGGGCCGGGGCTGCCTAAATTCGGCGAGCGCGAAACCCCACCACCGGAGTTAGACCCCATGCTCGAGCCTGGCGACAAGGCACCCGTTTTTTCACTGCCCGATGCGGACATGGAGCGGGTCAACCTGGAGGCCCTGATCGGCAGGCGTAACCTGGTGATCTATTTCTATCCCAAGGATGATACCCCGGGCTGCACCATGGAGGCGCTGGACTTCAGCGACCTCCAGGCGGAGTTCGAGGCGGCGGACACCGAGGTGCTGGGTATCAGCCGCGATACCTGTAGCAGCCACGGTGCCTTCCGCGACAAATACGGATTCACCCTGCGCCTGCTCGCCGACCCCGACGGCGAGGCCTGCGAGGCCTATGGCGTGTGGCAGGAGAAGGAGGCCCACGGCGCCAAGCGCATGGGCATCGTCCGCTCCACCTTCATCGTCGATAAGCAGGGCCTGGTGCGGCACGCCCTGCGTGACATCAAGCCCAAGGGACACGCCGCGGCGGTCTTGGGCCTGGTGCAGGCCCTGGAAGCCGCGTGAGCGGGGGACCGCCCGAGCGCCGTGGCCACCCGCGGCCCCGTGCCCCGGGCGTCGCCACCGGGTGAAGCTGCGCGCACTCATCCTGGTCTTTCTGCTGGTCTTCGGGCTCAGTCCCCTGCTGCTGGCGGTCGCCATCAACCTGCCGCTGGTGCTGGAGCGCACCGAGCTCTTCTATCAGCGCGCCTATCTGCTGAATCTACGGGCGGACTTCCGTGACCTGGATCAGCACCTGGCGAGTTGTCACGAGATGATCCGGCTGCTGGCGAAGCTCCCGGAGCCCGGGCTGATCCTGGGCGCCGAGGGTGAGCGCGACCAGATCGCGCTGGCGCGCACCCGCTACACCGGCTGGGTCAATCAGATCCTGGGCGACCAGCGCGACCTGATCGCGGTCCAATTCCTCGATGAGCAGCGTGCGCCGCGCTTCTGGCTGGCGCGGGACCCGCGCACCCTGGAGTGGCGGCCGACCGTGCAGCCGCCCGCCCAGCCGCCGCCACCGCCGAGCGCCGAATTCGCCGCGGCGGGGCTCGCCCTGGCCCCCGGGGCGGTGCTGGTGAGCCGCATCCGCGTGGACCCGGCGGCCGGCGCCAAGGACCCGCGGCGCTTCATGACCCTGAGCCTGGCGAGCCCCATCGGCGCCGCCGCCGCCGCTCTCCCCCGGGGCCTGGTGGTGCTGGCGATCGACGTGGGCGGCCTGGCCCAGTTCTATCGCGATACCCTGTGGGTCAACCAGGACGGGAGCTATCTGAGCCCGGGACAGCCGGCCGGGGGCGAGCCCGCGGCCTTCCGGGACTTCCCCGGGCTCGACGCGATCTTCGCCCAGCGCACCCTGGCCCTGTGGCAGGGTGGGCGCGGCCGTCAGTTGCTGTGGGTGCCGATGTTCGCCACCGAGGAGGGCGAGCCGCTGTGGGTGGGGCGCGCGGTGGACCCCTCGCCGATCGAGAACTTCCGCAACGCCCTGATGGCGCGCGTGCTGTCGATCATCTTCGTGCTGGTGTTGGTGGTGCTGGTGCTGGCGCGCTGGATCGCCCGGCGGGCCGAGCGCTTCGGCCAGGCCTTGACCGGCGGTGTCGGACGGATCCTGCGCGACGGGCTGCCGTTGCAACTGCACTGGCGGGGCCCCCGGGAGGTCCGGGAACTGGGTGAGCAGCTCACGGCCCTGTCGCGGACCCACGCCGAGCACCTGAGCGCCGAGCGCGAGCACACCCGGGCCCTGGAGCGCTCCAATCGCTATAAGTCCGAATTCCTGGCCAACGTCAGCCATGAACTGCGCACCCCGCTCAACTCCATCCTGCTGCTGTCGAAGATGCTCGCCGCCGGCGGCGGCGGACTCTCGGAGGCCCAGCGCCGCCAGGCCCAGGTGATCCACGCCGCCGGCACCGACCTGCGCACCCTGATCGACGACATCCTGGACATCTCGCGGATCGAGGCCGGCCATGTCCCGGTCAGCCTGGGTTGGGTGGACCTGCCCGAGACGTTGCGCGCGATCCTGGACCTGGTCGCCCCGCTGGCCGAGGACAAGCCGGTGCGGCTCGAACTTGAGCTCGACCCGGCGGCCCCGGTCCGCATCTTCACCGACCGCGAGAAGCTGCGGCAGATCATCAAGAATTTCCTCGCCAACGCGATCAAGTTCACCGACCGCGGCAGCGTCACCCTGGCCCTGGCGCCGCGCGACGACCCGGCGCGGCCCCTGGCCATCAGCGTCACCGATACCGGGATCGGCATTCCGCTCGACAAGCAGGAGATCATCTTCGAGGCCTTCCAGCAGGCCGACGGGTCCACCCGCCGCCGCTACGGCGGCACTGGGCTGGGGCTCTCCATCAGCCGCGAGTTGGCCAAGCTCCTGGCGGCGCGCATCGAGGTGCAGAGCGCCCCGGGGGCCGGGGCCTGCTTTACCCTGCACCTGCCCCTGTCCGCGCAGGAGGGGGCGTCCGCGGACGCGCCGCCGGGTCCGAGTGTGGCCCCGGTACCGGCCGCGTTGGCCGCTGCGGCGCCGCCGACCGCCCCGCAGGGCGTGCCGACCGGCGGTTTCGTACTGATCATCGACCGGGACGTCCCCACCCTGGTCCACCTGGCCGCACTCATCAGCGCCCAGGGGCTTGGCGTTCAGTGCGCGGCGGACCTGGATGAGGCCCTGGAGACGCTGCAGGAGGAACCCCAGGGCTGTGTGCTGGTGCTCTTGGCTGCGCGGGTGTCGACGCGCGACACCTGTGATACGATCACGCGCCTTTTGAAGGAAAATCAAGTCCAGGGCGTGCCGGTCGCGGTCATGGGGAACGCCCAGGCGCAGGCCCAGGCTGCGGCCTGCCGGGCCGTCGGGGCCCTGGCCTTCCTACCCACCCCGGTGGCGGCGGGGGGGCTCCAGGCGCTCCTCGCCGGGCTGCCGGTCGGCACCGATCCTGAATCCAGATGAGGAGCATTCGTCAGTACCGTGCAGTGACTGGCCGGTGAGACCCATTATTTGCGTTCATTTGCGGACATAAAAGCTTTCGGTAATGAACGGTTACGCCGGATTCAAGCTGCTGATCGTCGACGATCACGCCCACAACCTGTTCACGTTGCGCACCCTGATCGAGGCGCACCTGGACGCGCTCGTCCTCGATGCCAGCTCCGGCCAGTTGGCCATCGACCTCACCCACCGCCACCCGGATATCGACCTCATCATTCTTGACGTGCAGATGCCGGACATGGACGGATTCCAGACCGCCACCCTCCTGAAACTGCGCAAACGCACCCGCGACATCCCCATCATCTTCCTCACCGCGGCCTTCAAGTCGGAGGAGTTCCAACAGCGTGGCTACGCCGTCGGGGCCGTGGACTATCTGCTCAAGCCCATCGATGACAGCCTGCTCATCAACAAGATCAGCACCTATTTCCGGCTGATCGAAAAGGAGCGCGGGCTCAACCTGGTGCTCGAGCGGCGGGTCGCCGAGCGCACCGCGCAGTTGGCGGCGGCGCGGCACTATCTGGAGAACATCATCACCCACATGGGCGAGGCGCTCCTGGTTCTGGAGCCAGGCGGCACCATCAAACTGACCAACCCGGCCGCCTGCCGGATGCTGGGCTATGCCCCCACGGACCTGCTGGGCATGGCCATCGGCGACGTCTTTGAAGAGGCCGGCGACGAGCAGGCCGGGGCCTTCTGGGGCACTTGGCTTGAGGCCCTGATCCGCACCGGGGCGCTCAGCAAGATCGAGGCCCGCTTCATCGCGCGCGACGGGCGGCGCGTGCCCATCCTGTTCGCGCGTACCGCGGTCACGGACCCCACCGGGCGGATCAGCGATATTATTTGCATCGCCAAGGATATGACCGGCTATATTCGGGTCGAGACGGACCCTGACCCCGCGGACTCCCAAGAACACAGTGCGCGCGACCTGCCGCAGGAGGCTTCCTGATGAACGACCAGACCCCCCCGGACCTGAACCCGGATCTGATTCGGGACCTGAACCCGGATCTGATTCGGGACCTGAACCCGGATTTGAACCCGGATCTGAACCCTGACCCGAACCCGGACCCGCCCGAGGACCCGCACACCGAACTCACCGCCAACGCACTCAAGGCCATGGCTCACCCATTACGATGGAAGATCCTGTGCTCGCTCGGCGACAAGGAACTCTCCGTGGGTGAGATCGTCGAGCGCACCGGCACCTCCCAGAGCAACATCTCCCAGCACTTGGAGCAACTGCGCAACAAGAACATCGTGGTCGCGCGCAAGGAGGCCAACCGCATCTTCTACCGCATCCGCAACGGCCAACTGCTGGACCTGATCGGCATCATGCGCGAGGTCCTGTGCCCGGCCAACCTGGACGACCGCTACCCGCGCTGACACCGCCCGCCGGCCCCCGTCCGCGCTCGCCCTGGCGCCGACCCCGCTCAGTCATCCCCGCACCAGCGCCACCGCCCGCCGCGTTGCGTCAATGCGCGTTCGTTTGCGGACACCCGCCCTTCTCAGGATAATGCCGGGTGCGAGTTGCCGCCCCGATCCACCCACCAGTTTCACTCCGAGGGAGTGCGCCATGCTCGAACCCAATGAATGGTTCACCGAGATCGTCGAGGACGAGGGCTCCGCCTTCTCACTCAAGGTGACCGACAAGCTCCATGAGGAACAGACCCCCTACCAGTTGATCCAGGTCTATGCCACCACCGGGTTCGGCAACCTCATGGTGATCGACGGGTTCGTCATGCTCACCAGCCGGGAGAACTTCCTCTACCACGAGATGATGTCCCACCCGGCGCTCTTCACCCACCCCGACCCGCGGCGCGTCTGCATCATCGGGGGCGGGGACTGCGGCACGCTGCGCGAGGTCTTGAAGCACCCGGGCGTCGCCTCCGTGGTCCAGATCGACATCGACGAGGGCGTCACCCGCGCCGCCGAGTGCTTTTTCCCGGAACTGACCGCCGCCAACCGCGACCCGCGCGCGCGCCTGCTGTTCGCCGACGGCATCGGCTGGATCGAGGAGCAGGCGGCCGCCAGCCTGGACCTCGTCATCGTCGACAGCACTGACCCCGTGGGCCCCGCGCTCGGGCTCTTCAGCGGCGACTTCTACCGCGACTGCGCCCGCGCACTCGCCCCCGGCGGCATCCTGGTGCAGCAGAGCGAATCGCCCCTCTATCACATGCACATCCTCACCGACATGCACGGCGCCATGCGCCGCGCCGGCTTCGACGATACCCGCAGCCTCTTCTTCCCCCAGGCCGTCTACCCCTCCGGCTGGATGACCGCCACCATGGCCCGCCGCGGCGCCTCCCTGGAGACCTTCCGCACCGACGATGCCCGCCACAAGCCGTTCGAGACCCAGTACTACAACGCCGAGATCCACCAGGCGGCCCTGGCCCAGCCCGAGTTCTTCCGGCGCGCGCTGGCGCAGGCGCTGGCGGTGTGAGGTGGCGGGCGGGGTCTCCCGGAGTCCAAGGCTTCAGCCTTGGCGGCCCCCATCTTCTCCTGACACCGCTTCGGGACTGGGTGAATATTCGGTCTAGGTCGGGTTGCCGTGACCGTCGCGCAGCGACACTGTGGGAGCGGCTTTAGCCGCGACGAGACCTCGCGGGTTGTCCGAGCGTCGCGGGTCACTGCGGCCTTGGTTCGCGGCTAAAGCCGCTCCCACCGAGGGCCTTCATGTACACCAACGCCCAACGGGGGGCGACACGATGAACCACTTATTGACGGTCGAATACCCGGACTCGCTGCCGGACGTGCTGCATATGTCGCGCAGCGAATTCGAGCGCGAGGCGCGGCTCGCCATGGGTGCCAAGCTGTTCGAGAGCGGAAAATTGACCTCGGGCCAGGCGGCCCGCCTTGCGGGTCTGCATAAGGTCCAGTTCCTCGCCGAGCTGAGCCGCTTCGGCGTGGCTTCCATACAGGTCGACGCCGACGAACTGGAGCAAGACCTGGCCGTTGCTCAAGCCGCCCATGATCATCGTCAATAGCAGCCCGATCATTCACCTGACGGCGGCGCTTGGTGGGCTTGACCTGCTGCCGGGGCTGTATGGCCGAGTCCTGGTCCCGGCTGAAGTCCTGCAAGAGTTGGAATCCGGCGCGGCACGCGATGACAGTGCCGCCCGTGTTCGGACGCTGCCCGGGGTCGAGGTGTGCGCTCTGCAGTCGAGCATCTCCCCCTTATTGCTCAGTGAGCTGGACCTGGGTGAGGCGGCGGTCATCGCGCTCGCGCTCGATACCCCAAATTGCCGCGGACGGCTCACCATGCCTATCACCAAGCTCTTCATCTCAAATCAGGATCATGCTGCTCGCCCGGGAGGGCGGAGACTGGTGGGATCAGCTTGCGGACGGTGTCGCCGCCGACCCGGTGGCCGCGACCATCCTGCGCAGCCCGAGCACCAAGACCGGTCCCTACCGCATGACCCGGCAGGACGTGCCGCCCGACCTGCGGGTCGAGGTCTTTTCCGCGGCGATGCGCGCCCTGGCCCAGGCCCGCGGCGTTGCGGTCGCCGGGATTGAGCCGCCGGACCTGTCGGCGGACCATTTCGGCAACATCCTCCTGATCCACTTCGCCGCGCTCGCCCGTCTCAGGGGCTTCGAGTCAAGCCGCGACATCGAACTCCTGGACGCGGCCCTGGGGCACGAACGTTACTACTGGGAACTCCTCCTCACCGAAGACCCCGAGGCCGCCGCCGCCCTCCCGGCGTTTGAACAGGCGCTTGCCCTCGTTACGCTGCTGGGCGGAACCCGCATGGCAGCGGACACCAAGTCCGTGATCGCGGAAACGCCCCAGTGCAAGGGAAGGCCACGGGAACTACACGAACGGTTGTTCGCCCTGCTCCGCCGGCTTTATCCGCAGGAGGGCGGCGTCTCGGCCCTGCTGCCCGATCTACTCGGCGAGCGCCTGGTCGCCCGCGCCCTGATGCAGGACGATGAACTGCTGGACATCGCCTTGGCGCGCGGTCGCGATCAGGCGGGTGCGAAACGTGCGCTCACCGTCCTGACCCGCCTTGCCCAACGGGACCCGACGCAGCAGGCCCTGCTCACCCGCGCCCTGGACCGCCACCTCGCCGACCACTTGAGGCAGGCGCTGGAGGTCGGCGGCGAGACGTGCGAGCCCATGCCCGCGACCATTTGCGCCATCGTGCGGGCCAAACCCAAGGCCATGGCGCGGCAACTCATCGTGCCACTGCTGCAGGCCATCCCGAAGGATACGACCAACCTGCGCGGGCTCGCGGCTTCAATCGCGCAGATCAATGTCGAACTGATCAAAGATGGGGCCAAGGTCAAGCACGGGGCCAAGATTCGAGTGTAAGTCATCGCGGGTTTCGAGGAGGCGGCGGACCGATACGAGGCTGTCTGCGACTGGTCTCGGGCGGCCGACGCACGGCGGCGTGTTTTCGAGCAACTCCGGGCTTCCTGCAACCAGGCTAAACCCGGCGAATTGGCGCGCTTGAGTACCGCGCGGGGCCGGCTTGCCACTGCCTTGGGTCGGATTGGCGACTTTGAGCAAGCCCTGGAATACGACCTAGAGACCGAATCCGCATTCCGTTGGCTGGTCGAGCATAAGTTCTATGACTATCGCGTTAGCCTGGCAACCTCGGTTATGAATCTCGCCAACTGATTTCAGCATCTCGGTCGCTTTGAGGAGGCTATCGAGAAGGCGCAGGCAGCCGAGACGATGTGGCGTAAACTGGCGGTGCATCGGCGCGAGAACGATACCTGCCGAGCTGAGTGGGCAAGGTCGCTCGGCAATCTCGCAGGCTGCCTTGGCGCTTTCGGGCGCCTCGGAGAGGCAATTGAGAAGGCCAAGACATCTGAACTCATCTGGGGTGATCTAGCCGGGCATCAACCCGACGTTTATCGCGCGGATTGGGCGGGATCGATCACGAATCTTGCTACCCATCTGAGTGAGGCCGGTCGCTTCGATGAAGCTCTCGAGAAGGGGCAGACAGCAGAACTGATCTTGCGGGAGTTGGCCACGCTTCAGCCCGATAGCTACCGAGCGGACTGGGCAATGTCGATTGGTAATCTCGCCAATCGCCTGAGCGACCTTGGTCGTTTTGACGAGGCCATTGAGAAAGCTCAGTCATCCGAGGTGATGTGGTGCGAGTTGGCGGGGTCCCAGCCTGACGCCCATCGTGCGGACTGGGCAAGGTCACTTGAGAATCTTGGAATCCATTTGGGCGCTGTCGCGCGTTGCGAGGAGGCCGTCGAGAGGGTGGAGGTTGCCAAGGCGATGTGGCGGAATCTGGCTGACCTCCAGCCTGATGCCTATCGGGCGGAACTGGCTTGGTCACTCGGTAATCTGGCGATCCACCTGAGTGTGCTCGGGCGCTTCGCGGAGTCTGTCGAGGCGGCGCAGGCAGCCGAGGTGATGTGCCGCGATTTGGCCGAACGGCAGCCCAATGCCTATCGGGTGTACTGGGCCTGGGTGCTCTCGGTCTTCGCGAAGTCCAAGTTGAATGGCCGAGATTTTCCTGCTGCGGTGACTACGGCAGGCAAAGCTATCGACCAGTTCCAGTTGCTTGAACCAGAACGTATGAGATCCCGCGCATCCTGGGTAGGCTGGGCCCATCGCGTCTATGCCGCAGCCCTGAAAAGGTGTCAATCGCAAAATATTGCTCCCCACAATACTCGCATTCCAGGCAGGGTACGTCTTCGACGATCAGCAAATCACCGCCGGTTTGGTGAATGTAACGCGTGCGCTTCTCAGGCAGATGCGCATCACCACAAAAGCTGCATTGTTGTCTCATCAGTTTCCGCCTCTTTCAAACGGCGTCTTGAATTTCGGTGGCGTCGAAATGTAGACGGTGACGACCACCATCCGGTCGCCCATTCGCCCGCAGACGATGTGAATCGGTCTGCCACGGTCCGCAGCGCCGCGACCGCGATTCCGGTGTCGCCGTCCGGGTAATCGAACAGCGCCTCGTCCAGGTCTTCGAGCCTAGAGTCGGCAATTGCTCACGCAAAGACGCCAAGAACGCAAAGAAGAATGGAACTTTGCCGGCGATGATCCCGTCACCCGGTAGGTGAACCGTACGATAGAGATATCGCATTGAAAAACTTTGCGTCTTTGCGTCTTTGCGTGAAACAAATGCTCTTTCCAGGTCGAGCGGTTTGGCCCGGTGGCGGTCGTCGGGCAAGCGGCGCGTTTCCCGGGATTGCGCGCGATCTTCGGACGGCTCCGAACTTGAGGCAGTCTCCGATCCGCGGAGAATGACAAGGGGGCGCTGACGCTGGCGCCAGCGGATACGCACGATCCCGATTCGAGTGTAACATGATGTCCAAAGAAGAATTGTTGGCAGGCATTGCGGTCGATCCGGGCGTCTGCGTCGGCAAGCCTTGTATCAAGGGGTACCGGATTTGGGTGTCCTTGGTCCTCGATCTGCTTGCCGAGGCCTGGAGTCATCACGAGGTCCTCGAGAATTATCCGGGGCTCGACGACGCGGATATCCTCGCTTGCATCACCTATGGCGCCGAGATGACCCGCGAGCGGTATATCGACATTGGTGGACGGGAGGTCGCCGGTCCGCACAGCGGACCCTGGGGCCCGGCGCCCGTAGGGTCCGCTGTGCGGACCACAGACCGCGCAGTCGCCTGATTGGCCGGTTTCTGACCAAGGCCAAAGGTGCCCATGATCATCGTCAATACCCCGCCAGATTCTCCACCCGAAACACCTGATCCTCCTCGCAACGGCCGGTCTTCTCGAACCAGCGCACCGTCATGAAGCGCCCGTTGGCGTCTTGCTTCAGCAGCAATGCGGGGCCGTAGACCTGGTGCTCGGCGGTGAGCTTGTCGATGGTCTCCAGACTGTTCAGGAGGTGGTCGCCCTTGGTCTCCACCAACAGCAGGCCGCCGCCTTTGACGCGGCCCTTGACCTTGAGAATGAAGTCGGGAAAGAACTGATAACCATTGGGGCGCACGATGCCGACCGACCAGGGCTTATGCGGTTCGTTGCGATACCAGTAGTCGAGGGTTCCGGAGCAATCGGCGTCCAGCAGGCGGGCGAAGGCCAATTCCAGTGAATTGATGCCATCGGGCATGACGCCGTAGACATTGAGCGGGGAGCGCTCGGCCCCGGGGAGCGCCTCCATGGCCGCCGGCCATTGCCCCGTATCGATGACCTCTTTGAACCGGCCGGCACAGGCCTTTTCCGCCTGTCGCAACAGGGCGGGGTGGGTGGCCATGATCAGGTTGAGTGCCCGGTCCAGGGTCACGTCATCGTCTGCGAAGCCGCGGTGTCCGAATTCAGTCTTCAAGCGCGCGAGCAGGGCCATCGACAGGTCCCGCGGGTCCAGATAACCGTAGTGGAGCAACTGTCCCTGAGCCTGTGCGGCCAGGGCCCGGTCCTCCAGTCGGGCCTGGGTGTGACCTGTTTCCTGAGCACCGTCGAAGATGCCCACCGTCTTGCGGGTGAGGGTCACGTTGACCCGTAGCCCCGCGTTGATCACCGTATCGTCGAAGCCGATCTTGGCGGCGATGCACTGGAGCAGGTCCGCGGTAGAGATGGGCAATCGCTCGGTCTTGAGGACCCGCTCCGCGTCCGTGCGCAATGGATGGCGCGGCACGCCCGGCGCCGGCATGGGCTGTCCGGTCGCGGTCGGCTGGTCCTGGACGGACCGGGTCGGCAATAAGGTTCCGGTCAGCGGGTCGCCCAGCAGATCGAGGATCGGCGGCAGGGGATAGCGTATGGGCGCCGTCGCACCGGAATCCGGCAGATCGGCGGTGACGCTCGTCGGGTTGGTGCTCGCCGACCCCGGGACCAGGGCGCCATCCGTCGTCTCGGCCCGGGGCCTGAACAGGCTCGCCTGGCCATGCGCCGCTACCTGGACCTCGGGCGCGCCATCCCCCACCCGCACGACGATGGTGGCCGGGCAAATCCGGGACAACTCATCACGGATGGCATTGATCCGCTCCCCGGCGCCGACCAGGCCGCCCTGATTGTCCGCGTCCGCCAGGAAGACATACCCATAGCGCAGGCCCGGGGGCAGGGTCCGCTCCAGGGTGCCGGGTTGCAGCAGGCGATGCACGCGCAGGATGCGCCCCACCACCTGGATGCCGAAGTCGGTGTCTCGGGCCCCGCGCAGTGAGGCGAGCACGAAGGCGCGCGGGGCGTCGAAACCGAGCGCTACGGCGACCTTGAAGATCAGGACCTCCTTGCGTTCATCCAGGGCCACGGCCAGCAGGTCGTTGTTCGGCTCCTTTGCCGTGTAGGAGGCGATGGCGTCCTCCGGTACACCCAGGCCGGTCAGCAGGGTTCGGGCCTTGCCGACGGCCTGGTCGTCATTGCCGACCTGCACCAGCATCAAGGGGACCAGATCGATGCCGGCCGCCCGCAGGTCCGCCCGGATGCGCTGGTGCGTCGCCCAGGCCTCCCGCAGGGCGGTCTGCGCGAAATCGACCAGCGCCTGCTGGTCCGGTCCGGCGAGAAAGGCGATCGAGGTCACCCCCTCCTTGATCAGCCCCGCCTCGACCGCGGAGCGGCGGCTCACCGTATTGCGGTGGATCTCCGCGATCCCGGTCTCCTTCTTGAAGCGCTCAACGTCCCCGTCGTTTGGGGTGGCGGTCACCATCAGGGTGTAGTCCGGGCTCAGGACCTCCCGATAGAACTTCACCGACTCACCGCCGGCCTTGAAGAAGGTATGGTGCGCCTCGTCCACCACGGCCCCGATGCGGAACCCGTCCTCGCGCAACTGCACAATGAATTCGTCCAGGCTCAGGGTGCTGTCACCGTCCTGGCGCGCCCGTCGGCTGCCCTTGTCGTTGGCCGCCACCGCCGCCCAGGTGGTGACAAAGAGGTCCCCGCTGCGGGCATTGCGGGTGATGCGGTCGGTCTGGAGGTCGCGTACCCGCAGCCCGGGAAAGGCTTGCTTGAGTGCGCCGCGGGCTTGATCCACCAAGCCTTTGAAGGGCGTGAACCAGAACCAGAGGATGCGGGCATTGCCCTCCCGCTCGGCACGGCTGAAGGCCTCGGCGATCATCCCGGCCATCAGGGTCTTGCCCGAGCCGGTGGGCGCCTCCAGCAGAACACAGCCGTTATAGGCACTGGCGACGCGCCGTTCGCGCGCGTCCGGGGCCTGGCGCAGTTGCGCCTCCGCATGGCGGAAGATCGTCAGTGCGGTCTCGACCGCCTCGCGCTGGTAATGTTTGGGGGCAATACTCATCGGCCCGCCCCCGCGCCAAAGCGGCTGACCAGCGCCTCCGGGATCGGCTCGAAGCTCACCCGGGCGTCCGCGATCCGCTGGGCGAGCAGCGGCGCCTGCCAGGAATAGACCACGACCTGCGCGGCCCCGGTAAGTTGGTCCTGCACCGCCGTCACCGCCGTCTCGCTGATCTTGGGCAGGTAGATGACCTTCGCCTGATCGGTGCCGAGTACCTGGACCTCCACCGCCGCGTCGAAGGGGATCAGCAGGTCGCCATGGATCAACTGGAGCGCGGTCCACACCTGGGCGTGCTGCACGGTGCGAAAGAGCGTCTCCGCCGGGATGCGGCGGGTGCGCAGATAGGCGAAGCCGCCGCCCAGGCCGGGCACCTGTTCGCCCTTGCGGTTCTCATAGCCGGACATGACCCGCCGTACCCGCTCGGCGCAGACGGTGCGGCACAGATTCTTGTCCGGCTCATCGGCCGTGGCCTCGGTATTGGAGACCAGGATGAAGCGCCGCTGCCCGCCGTCCTGCGCGTTCAGATTCAGTAGCGCCTGGGCGGTGGTGCCGGAGCCGGCGAAAAAGTCCAGGACCAGGTCGTCGGGTTGGGTGGCGATGTGCAGGATGCGCTCGATCAGGCGAACCGGTTTCGGGGTATCGAATGCGGTTTGTGTCCCGAACATCGACTGCACTTCTTTTCGTGCCTTGTCCGTATGACCGACTTCTTCGTGGGGCCACCAGGTCCACGGAACTAAGCCATTCATTTCGGAGAGATAGCGGATCACCCGGGGAACACCTTGTCCGTTCTTACCAAACCAGATTCGTCCTTGGATACGGAGCTTCAGATATTCACTTTCCAGCATTGCCCAGTGTCGTCCTTCCGGTGGGCGGTGGATTTGCCCGTCCGGCCCTGTGATGGCGTACATTTGGTTCGGCCGATAACCTGCACCGGTGAACGATATGGATTGCCAAGGCCCTTTTTCGTCATTGTTTGGATTCTTGTAGGGACTCTTGCTCTTTTCATCCAATCCCAAACGGTTTCGTGCCTTCTTGAAGCTCTCTGGATTCGCGGCGTATACGAAAATGTACTCGTGAACGTCGCCGATGGCCGACGTGCTTTCCCTGGAGTACCTTTTTTGCCAGATACAGATTGCGATCCGGTTCTTCTCGCCGAACACCTGATCCATCAGCATTCCAAGGTGGAAGACTTCATTGTCGTCGATCGACACCCAGATCGATCCATCCTCCGCCAACAGCTCGCGCGCCAGTTCGAGCCGCCGATACATGAACTCCAGCCACTTGCTGTGCCGGTAGCTGTCCTCCCGGTCGATGAACCGGTCGTTATAGATGAAATCGCGGTTGCCGGTGTTGTAGGGCGGGTCGATATAGATGCACTTGACCCGCCCGGCGTGGCTCATGCGCAGCGTCCGCAGGGCGTCGAAGTTGTCGCCCTCGATGATCAGATTGCCGAACGGCGGCGTCCCCTGCGACAGTTCGGGCACCAGGTCGAGGGCGACGAAATCGCCGTTGACCGAGCGGTCGTGGTCGATGAGGTCGCGTTCCCAGACCAGCCCGAAACGGGGCCGGCGGTCGCGTTCGCGCAGCAGGCGCAGCAGTTCGTCTTTCGTGTACTGGTCGTATTTGTCGGCCATGTCCCTGATCCTGGAAAGAGCATTTGTTTCACGCAAAGACGCAAAGACGCAAAGTTTTTCAATGCGATATCTCTGTCGTACGGTTCACCTACCGGGTGACGGGATCATCGCCAGCAAAGTTCTATTCTTCTTTGCGTTCTTGGCGTCTTTGCGTGAGCCTCGTAGGGTGGACAAGCGCAGCGCAGTCCACCACCGGCGGCGCGGCATTCGGTGGACTGCGCTGGCGCTTGTCCACCCTACGGCCGGAACCATGATCAAGGCCGTCCCGGCGGCCACGCAGGCGTCCGACACCGCAGGTCGAGGATTCACCATGAACCGGGACCCGGTGGGAGCGGCTTGCGCCGCGACGCGACCGCGCAAACTGCCATGGTCCCGGCGCGGCGCAAGCCCCTCCCACAGCGTCGCGGCGCGACGATCGCGGCACCTGGGGCCTTGCCCTCCCGGCAGGAGGAGGGAACCGCGCGTACGGTTACTCAGGTGCCCAGACGCGCCCGCAACGCCGCCAGCTCAAGCTCGAGGCGCTGGCGCGCCTCGGCCTCGGCCCGCTGCGCCTCGGCCTCGGCCCTTCGCGCTTGGGCATCGGCCCGTTGCGTCTCGGCCGCCGCTCTTTGCGCCGCGCTGGCGGTCCGCTGCTCGGCCGCTTCGCGCGCCTCGCGCTCGGCGGCGGCGCGCTCGGCCAGTGCCGCGGCCCGACGCTCGGTCGCCGACCACTCGGGCAGCACGAAATCGGCATAGACCGGATCATCGCGCAGGGCCGTATGCGGCGGGCGGCGGCACAGGTCCGCGACCCGGAACCGGAAGCCCGGCAGCACGCGCGATTCGATCACGCCGTCAATGGGCACGAGCGGGACATAGACCCCGACCGCGGTGCGGACGAAGAACGACTGCAGTTCGGGCTCGCGGTGCAGGATGAAATATTCGGGCACGCCGCCGGCCGCGTAATCGGCCTTTTTCTGCACCGTCTCGCGCGCGATACCGCGCCGCTCCAGGTCCGACAGCGCCTCGACGCAGAGATCGAAGACGCCATGGTAAGAGACATCCAGCGGCAGCAAGGGCTGTGGATTGTCGTGGCGCACCACCCCGAAGTCCGGCTTGCGGATTGCCACCCCGTCCGGGAGCTTGAGCCGAAAGCCCATCTCCAGGGCCACCAGCGCGCCGATCGGATGCGACTCGAAGAACCGGTCCAGCAGCAGCATCAACCAGTGATAGACCTGGAAGGTCTCGTAGTCGGACACCGGTTTTTCCTCCAGACGGCCGCGGTTCCACTCGTAGTGAACGTCCGAGAGCAGATAATAGTCTTTCCAGTAGACTGCCTCGCTGACCTCGCGGCCGTCCTCGGAGCCAAGCGCCGGCGTCGGCTCGGCGACGGGCGCGGATCGGGTAGGCGGAGGCGGCGGAGCCAGGGCGGCGGCGGATGGGCTCATGGCGGTTTGCAGAGCGGGGATGAACGATGGCTTGCGTCAAGGCTAGCACGGTTTTCGGGTAGGTAGGCGTCCGGCCAGTGGGCACAACGGGTCCGGGGCCGGGGGCTGGAAGCAGTCGCGACAATGGGTGGTGCGATCCATCAACCTAAAAAGAGCAGTCAGCGATCAGCTTTCAGCATTTGGCTTTGCATTTCAAGAGTTTCTGACCACCCGGTGTATCACCTGTCGGGTGGGCGCCTGCGGCTCCAAGACGGCACGTAAGATGCTGATGCACTTATGGCTGACGGCTGACTGCTCTTTCCAGGATCAAGGGCTCCGGGGCTTGGGGGACGGCGGTGCGGGGCCGTCGCGGGGGATTATCCCATGCCCGGCGCCAGGGTCTCGACCTCGAAGCCGACCAGGGTCCGCTGCTCACGGCTGAACTCGATACCGATCAGATGGATCGGCTGGCCCAGTGCGCGGTATTTGTCCGCGTAGCCGCGGTCCTTGAGTTGCTGCAAGGCCCGGCCCGCGGGGGCGAGTTCCACCACCTTGAACTCGAACAGCCAGACCTGGGCGTTGAACTGCAGGGTCAGGTCGATGCGCCCATGCACGGTGGCGTCCTCCGGCGTCAGGTCCAGGCCCAGCGCAGCGATGTGGCTGTAGAAGACGCTGGCATAGAAGCCCTCATAGCGGGCGATGGGGTTGTTGTCGTGCCATTGGTGGGGAATCGCATCGAACAGGGCCTGCACATGGGCGCGCAGGGCCGCGAAATCGCCGCCGACCAACACGTCGTAAAGCCGACTTGCGAGTTCACTGGCACGGCCCGGGTCGCCGATCATGGCCTTGGCGAGACTGTCGTTGAGTGCCGCTTCCACCTCCAGGTTCGGATAGCCCAGGGTGTATTCCAGCCGTGCCCCCAGCCGCCGGCTGCCGGTGAACGTGAGATAGCCGGTCTGCCACAGCAGTGCCTCGGGGGCGATATGGTCCACGTCGAAGGCCGATAGCAGTGCCTCGTCGGCACGCAACTGGGCGAGGCGTGGGGTGAAGAACTGGCGCCGGGCCAGCAGCTCGACCAGGAAGGTCGGGGTGCCGGTCTCGAACCAATAGGAGCGGAAGACCCGATCCTGAAACAGCAACAGCAGGTCGAAGGGGTTGTAGACCGCCTCCCCGGTCCAGTTGTAGCCGTTGTACCAGCGGCGCACCTCGGTCCGGTCGAGCCCGGGCAGTTCCGGTGCGAAGACCTGATCCACATCCGCCTCGGTATAGCCGCACAGGGCCGAGTAGCGGGCATCCACGGTGATGTCGTTGAGGTTGTTGAGCCCGGAGAAGATGCCGGCCTTGCTGAGCCGGCTGACCCCGGTCAGGAAGGCGAAGTGGATATGGGCGTCGGCGCTCTTGATGACCGAGTACAGATTGAGCAGCCCGTCGCGCATGGCACCTGCCACCTCCGGGCGGGTGAGATTGTCCAGGATCGGCTTGTCGTATTCGTCCACCAGGACCACGACCCGTTGGCCGTGTCGGGCCTGCGCCTGCCGGATCAGGTCGCCGAAGGTGCCGGCTACGTCGAGCCCCGGATGCAGGGTCAGCTCGAGCGCCTCGGCGTTGATGCGCAGCAGGTCGTCGATCCGGGCCTCGAGCGCCGCGCGGCTGTGCAGCACGCCCTCGGCGAAGCTCAGCCGGATGACCGGAAAGCGTACCGACCAGTCCCAGTGCGGATGGATCTCAAGCCCACGGAACAGCGGCTCGTTGCCGGCGAAGACCTCGGCGATGGTGTCGAGCAACAGTGACTTGCCGAAGCGCCGCGGGCGGGAGAGGAAATACTGGCTGCCCTCGGCGATCAATTGCCGGATAAAGCCGGTCTTGTCCACGTAGTAACAGTCGTCCTCGCGGATCTTTGTGAAGGTCTGGATACCGATAGGCAGCTTGCGGGTGTTCATGGTCGATCTCGGCGGGGGCGATGCGGTCACGATGCCGCCGCGCCGGGTCCTGGTCAAGGTCCGGGTGCGGGGTCAAGAAGGCGCGCGCGAGGGCAACCGGGGAATCGTGGTCAGTCCCGGTTCTCCCTGGGGTTCCCCCCGCTCGTGGGGCCGCTTCGGGGTGATCCTCCACGAGCCGGGGTCGCTCGGCCGCGCCGACACGCCGGCCGATGGCCTCAGCGGCCAGGCGCCTCCATGACGAGCGTCGCCGCGACGAAGCCCCCGTAGAGCGCGAGCAGCAGCAGGCCGCGTCGGCGTGGGACCACACCCTGATAGGGCAGCATCGCCACTACGCACACGAGCCCGAAGGCGAGTGTGACCGCGATCCCGCCGAGCGGGGCGCGGATCGGATGGATCGATGCGGCCACCCCGACGATGGCCATCCCGTTCATCAGGTTGCTGCCGAGCAGGGTGCCGAGCCCGATCTCGTCGTGGCCGCGCCAGCGGGCGATCAAGGTGGTCACCAGCTCGGGGAGCGAGGTGCCGATCGCCACGATCAGCGCGCCGACCGCGAAGGGGTGTACGCCGATGGACTCCGCGATACCGGAGGCGCCGGTGACGAACAGCCGCCCGGCCAGGATCAGGCTCGCGAGTCCCACTGCCAGCAGCGCCCAGGCACGGGCCGGGCGGATCGGCAGCACCGCTCCCGGCACCGGCGCAGCCGCGACGCACACCCGGCGGTGAGTGAGCGCCTGGCGCACCACCAGGACCAGCCAGAACGCGAACAAGCCTAACAGCAGCGCACCGTCGAGGCGCGACAGGGTGCCGTCCAATGCGAGCAGCAGGGTGAGGATCGGCACCGCGACGGCCAGGGTCAGGTCGCGCCGGATCTCGCGCAGGTCCGCGGCCAGCGCGCCGAACAGCAGCGCGAGCCCCAGGACCAGCCCGAGATTGACCACGTTGCTGCCGAGCGCGTCCCCGAGGCCGATCTCAGGCTGGCCGGCCAGGGCCGCCATAGTGGAGACCGTGAACTCCGGGCTGGAGGTCGCGAAGGCCGCCAGGGTCGTGGCGATCAGGAAGTTGGGGACGCGCAGCCAGGTGCTCAGACCCAGCACCCCCTTGAGGAAGGCCTCGCCGCCCAGTGCGGCGAGCGGGATGGCGGCAATCAGCGCGAGCAGGTCAAGCGCCGCGGGGGATAGGATCATGGTCGAACGGCTCCGGTGAACGCAGATTTGCGGATCGCTGCGCGCGCGTCCGTTTGCGGACCAGTTTCTGTTCCCCGATTGAACGAACGGCCGTGGCTGCGCTGCGGGCGATTGCGCGCCATCTTCAGACGGTTGCGCGTGGAGTGCAAGCGGCTGGCGCGGGGCCGGCGCGCTGGGGTCCGACCGACGCGGCGGCCGCGCCTGAGCGTCTCGTTCCTACGCCCAAACCTAGGGCCGCGCGGGTGCCGGAGCCCGGTTGTCCCGCGGCGACTGTTATAAGATATCATTATCGGCACCCAAGACCCGTCCGGACGCCTGCCATGCCACTCGATCCCCGCTGCCATGTCCGCCCTTCTCGCACACGATTTGCTCTACGCAGGTTCCTGTCGGCCCTGGCCCTCGTGCTGCTCTGGTGGGGCGGCGCGGCCGGTGCCGCTGATGGTGCCGCGGCCGGCGCGCCGGGCCCTGACCCGCTGTCGGTCTTCGTCAGCGTGGTGCCCCTGCAGACGATCGTTGCGCGGATCGGGGGCGATCAGGTGCGGGTGCGCGCGCTGGTCCAGGCGGGTCAGAACCCGCACAGCTACGAGCCGACCGCCAGGCAAGTGGCGGACCTGGCCGGGGCCGGGCTCTTGGTGCGGGTGGGGGTGCCGCTGGAGGATGCCTGGCTGCCGCGCATCCGGGCGACCAATCCGGGGCTGCAAGTCCTGGATATGCGCGACGGACTGACTCTGCGGCGCAATGACCGGGTTGAGGCCGGTCTGGGGGCCGGCGGGGGCCTGGACCATGGTGGCCACGACAACGATAGCGACCACGACCACGATCACGGGCATGGTGGCCTGGATACCCATGTCTGGACCAGCCCGCCGCTGGTGAAGTCGATGGGGGCGGCGATCCGCGACGCGCTGAGCGACCTGCGCCCGGGGCAGGCGGCGCTGTTCAGCGCGAACTATGAGCGTCTGGCGGCGGACCTGGACGCCCTGGACGCTGACATCCGGCTTCGGCTCAAGCCCTTGCAGGTGCGCCGGTTCCTGGTCTTCCACCCGGCCTGGGGCTATTACGCGGACACCTATGGGCTGACGCAGGTGGCCATCGAGTTCGAGGGCAAGGAGCCCGGCCCGCGCGCGCTGGCGGGCCTGATCGATGCGGCGCGGGCCGCCGGGGTGCGGGTGGTGCTGGTCCAGCCGCAGTTCAGCCCGCGGGCGGCGCAGCAGGTGGCGCAGGCGATCGGGGGGCGGGTGGAGTCGGTGGACCCCCTGGCGGCCGACTATTTCGGCACCCTGCGGCGGGTCACCGAGGTGATCGCCGGGGGGGAGGCCAAGTGACGGTGCCGGTGAGCGAGCGGGCCATTGAGCCGGTGATCGAACTGGCGGGGGTGAACTTCTCCTTCGGCGACGCCCTGGTGCTCGCCGATATCGATCTGGCGATTGCCCCGCGTGAGTTCGTCGGGCTGGTCGGCCCCAACGCGGGCGGCAAGAGTACGCTGCTGAAACTGATCCTGGGGCTCCTGACCCCCCAGAGCGGGCGCATCCGGGTGCTGGGGGTATCGCCGCGGGAGGCGCGCCACCGCCTGGGCTATGTGCCCCAGTACCCGACCTTTCCCCGGGACTTTCCGATCTCGGTGGAGCAGGTGGTGCTGATGGGCCGGCTGGGGCTCGGCCCCGGGCTGGGCGCCCTGGGCTGGTACCGCGCGGCGGACCGGGCGGCGGCGCGGTCCGCCCTGGCGGAGGTGGAGGCCTTGGACCTGGCGGCGCGGCGTATCGGGACCCTCTCCGGCGGCCAGTTGCAGCGGGTGCTCCTGGCGCGCGCGCTGGTGAGCGACCCGCAGGTCCTGATCCTGGACGAGCCGACGGCGAATATCGATCAGCGGATGGAGGGAGACATCTTTGAACTGCTCGCGCGCCTCAAGGCCCGCCTGACCATCCTGGTGGTGTCGCACGACATCGCCTTCATCTCGGGCTATGTGGACCGGGTCGCTTGTCTCAATCGCACCCTGATTGCGCACGGCACGGACGCGGTGGATGCCGACTTGATCCACCGGCTCTATCCGGGCCCGGTGCGGGCGGTGGTACATGTCCATGACTGAGTTTCTGACCGCACTCACCGATCACGCCTTCCTGCGCACGGCGCTGCTGGCGGGGTTCCTGGCCAGCATCGGCTGTGGGGTGATCGGGAGCTATGTCGTGGTAAAACGCATCGCCTTCCTGGCCGGGGGCATCGCCCACTCGGTCCTGGGGGGCATGGGGGCGGCGCTCTATTATGGCGTGGACCCGCTGCTCGGGGCCCTGCTGGCGGCGGTGGCCGCCGCGCTGATCATCGGGGTGGTGCGCCTCGCCTGGAGTGCCCAGGAGGACACCCTGGTGGGCGCCATCTGGGCCATCGGTATGGCCATCGGCATCCTCTATATCGCCAAGACCCCGGGCTACAGCGCGGACCTGATGAGCTATCTGTTCGGCAATATCCTGCTGGTGCCGCGCCGGGACCTGTGGCTGATGGCGGGGCTGGACCTGGGGCTGGTGCTGACCGTCGCGCTGTGCTATCGCCAGTTTCTCGCGGTGAGTTTCGATGAGGAATTCGCGCGCCTGCGCGGGGTGCCGGTCGCTTTCTTCTACCTGCTGCTGCTCGTGCTGGTGGCCGTTACCGTGGTGCTGCTGATCCAAGTGGTGGGGCTGATCCTGGTGATTGCGCTACTGACGCTCCCGGCGGCCGTCGCCGGCCATTGGGTGCATTCATTGGGGGGCATGATGGGGGTCGCGACCCTGCTCGGGGCGGCCTTCACCTCCGCCGGGCTGGCCCTGTCCTATGGCCCGGACCTGCCGGCCGGTCCGACCATGATCCTGCTCGCGGGGGCGGTCTATGTGCTGTCCGCGGCGGCCCGCGGGCTCTATACGGCCTGGCGGGCGCGGCGGGCGGCATGACCGACAGCGGCGCGGTGCTCGCCCGCGCCGGGACCCTGTGCGGGGCGCGCGGCGTGCGCCTCACGCCGCAGCGCCGCCGGGTCCTGGAGGTCCTGTGCGCGGCCGGCCGGCCGGTCGGCGCCTACGAGATCATGGACCTGATGCGCGAGGGTCCGCGCCCGGTGGCCCCGCCGACGGTCTATCGGGCGCTGGAGTTCCTGCTGGAGCAGGGCCTGATCCACCGCCTGGAGAGCCTGCACGCCTGGGTCGGCTGCGACCACCCGGGGCAGCCGCACCTGTGCGGGTTTCTCATCTGCCTGGAGTGCGGCGGGGTCACCGGGATCGAGGATGCGCAGGTTGAGCAATGCCTGGAGCGACTGACCAGCGGGAGCGGCTTCGCGCCGCGGCGGCGCGTCGTTGAGGTCATCGGCACTTGCGCCGGTTGTGCGCGCAAGGGTGGCTGAGGCGAGTCGCCAACTCTGCGTCCTGAAGTGAAAACCCCCGTCGCGTCCCGCGGCGGGGGTGTCGCGCTGCCTGGTCTGGTGTGGAGTACGGACCCGTCGGCAAGCGATCCGTCCGTCCCTGGGTCCCACGTGGCGACAACGTAAGTATCGGCCAGGCGGCCGTGTGCGGCAGTGCGGACCGGCCGGAGCTGGTGTCGGGATTCTCTATCGTGTGTTGTGGGCATTGTCCGACAGGAGGGTGCCGGCCGGATTGCGGCCGTCCGCCAGGCCATCTATGCTGACGCGCATGAAACAACCCCGGCGCGACCCCCCGAAGGCTCAGACCCTGCTGGACGCGCGGGTCAAACAGGGTGAGCACGCCTTCGCGCAGTTGCGGGTCGTGCGCGTGCCGGAGCCGGTGCGGGGGAGTCGTCACCTGTTCAAGTATAGTCTGGTCTACGTGGTCGACGGCCAATGCGTGTTGCGCTTCGACAACGAGGCGGGCAAGGGCGATCACTGCCATGTCGGTACCTTGGAGACCTCCTATACCTTTATCACCATTGACCACCTGCTGGCTGATTTCTGGCGGCAGGTCGATGATTTGGAGGCGATGACATGACCACGGTAACGATCGGCGTGACCAGCCGCGAGCAACTCAACACCAAGTTTCGGCGGGCTATGAACGGCGAGCCGCAGGGGGCCTTCCGCGGCTTCGAGACGCCCGACGACCTCTTCAGTACCCTCACGCCGGGACGCTGGGCGATTCTGCGGGCACTGACCGGTGCCGGACCCCTCTCCCTGGGCGAGACCGCGCGGCGGCTTGGCCAAGATACGCAGACCCTGGAGTCGGATGTCCGCGTCCTGGTGAAGGCCGGCCTGCTGGAGCAACAGGGCGACGGGGAAGTCGAGTTCCCGTTCGATGCGGTGCATGTGGATTTCATGCTCCAGGCCGCGTCCTGAGCCACGCGCGTGCGCGCCCCCGCTAGGCCCGATTGCGGCCGGTCGGTTCGGCCCCTATCCTGGCGGCCATGAACAAGACCCAGCGTGACCTGTATCCCCCGATCACCCCCTACGCCACCTACGACCTCCCGGTCGGTGATGGGCATCGGCTCTATGTGGAAAAGTGCGGACGGCCCGACGGTATCCCGGCGGTGTTCCTGCACGGCGGGCCTGGGGCCGGCTGCGAGCCCGCCCATCGCCGCTTCTTCGATCCGGAGCGTTACCGCGTCATCCTCTTCGACCAGCGCGGCTGCGGCCGGTCCACGCCCCACGCGGGCCTGGAGGCCAACACCACCTGGGACCTGGTGGCGGACCTGGAGCGCATCCGCGAGCGGCTCGGGATCGCGCGCTGGCTGGTCTTCGGCGGGTCCTGGGGCTCGACGCTCGCGCTCGCCTATGCGCAGACCCACCCGCAGCGCGTGCTGGCCCTGGTCGTACGCGGGGTCTTCCTGTGCCGCCCGCAGGAAGTCCGCTGGTTCTATCAGGAGGGCGCGAGTTGGGTCTTCCCTGACTACTGGGCGGATTTCATTGCGCCGATTCCCCCGGAGGAGCGTCACGACCTGCTGGGCGCCTACCACCGGCGCCTCACCGGGGCCAACGAGGTAGGGCGCTTGGCCGCCGCCAAGGCCTGGTCCATCTGGGAGGGCCGCACTGCCACCCTGCTCACCAACCCCGACATCCAGTCCCACTTCGCTGACGCCCACCTCGCCCTGAGCCTGGCGCGCATCGAGGCCCACTATTTCATGCACGACGCCTTCCTGCGTCCCAACCAACTGCTCGAAGATGCCGGCCGGCTCGCCGACCTCCCCGGGGTCATCGTCCAGGGCCGCTACGACCTGATCTGCCCCCTGCGCTCCGCCTGGGACCTGCATCAGGCCTGGCCCAAGGCGGATCTCAAGATCATCCCGGACGCCGGTCACTCCGCCTTCGAGCCCGGCAACCGGGTCGCGCTGGTGGCCGCCACGGACCACTTTGCGCGGGTCCTGGGGTGATCGGCCTCTTGCAGCGGGTGGGCGAGGCGCAGGTGCGGGTGGACGCCCAGGTCATCGGCGCCATCGGTCGCGGCCTCCTGGTCCTGGTCGCGGTCCAGCCGGACGACACACCGGCGCGCGCCGAGCGCCTGCTGGAGCGCCTGCTCGGCTACCGCGTCTTCCCGGATGCGCAAGGGCGCATGAATCTCAGCCTGCGTGAGATCGGCGGCGGCCTGCTCCTGGTCCCGCAATTCACCCTGGCCGCCGACACCCGCAAGGGCACCCGCGCGAGTTTCACCAGCGCCGCACCGCCGGCCGCGGGGGAGCGGATGTTCAGCCATCTGGTGGACCTTGCCCGCGCTGCTCATCCGGAGGTCGCAACCGGTCGCTTCGGGGCGGATATGCAGGTCAGTCTGGTCAATGATGGGCCGGTGACCTTTTGGCTGGAGGCTTGAAACCGACGCCTTGACGAGCCGCTTGCAGCAATGCCGCCTCGCTGCAACAATGGGCCGATGCGAGCCTCAATCACGATCGACAGCCACGGGGCCATCACGCTGCCCGCCAAGCTCAGACAGGCACTCGGCTTCAAGGCCGACGATCAGCTGATCGCCGAGACCACGCCGGACGGCCTGCTCTTGCGCCCTGCCACCGGTCTTCTGCTCGAGATTTATACCTCGGAAAGAATAAAGGAATTTGATCAGGGCGAAGCCGAGCTTGCACAACTGCTGGGGCCACAGGTCGAATCCGTCGCCCCACCCGTCAGGCGCAGGCGCTGACCGGCCGCGGCGATCCGGAGCGACGGATGCGCGTCTTTATGGACGCCAATATCCTATTCTCGGCCGCCAAGTCGGCCGGTGCGGTACGCGAATTGCTTGCGCGGGTAGAGGCCGCCGGGCACCGTCTCTGCGCCGACGCCTTCGTGGAAGCCGAAGCGAGGCGGAACATCCAGGCGAAGGACCCGTCCAATCTCGGGGCGCTCGCCGAATTGCTGGCACGTGTCGAGGTGGCGACCCGGCCTCCCGCTCATCTCCCCGGCGAGATTGCTAAGCTGTTGCCTGAAAAGGATCGCCCGGTGCTGGCGGCGGCGATTGATATGGGCTGTGACGCGCTGGTCACCGGCGACCGAACCCATTTCGGCGCCCTCTACGGACTCAAGGTACAGGGCGTGACCATCCACTCGCCGCGCAGTTTGTTTGAAGCGCTCCAGTTATAACCGAAGTCGTGTGCGCTCCTAGGATCGCAAGGCGGAACCGCTATCGCGTTCCGCCCTACGCGGGCGCTACCGATGAGGTATCGCGCGACAGACAGTGGGCCTGAACATCTTATTTGGGTCGACAGCGAGTGGAAAGCCATTGCACTCCCAATCTTTAAGATCTTCGGCGATAGCGTGTACGTTGTAATTGAACTTTGCAGAATACTCGTCGCGTAGGCGCCGGGTTTCTTCAACAATCGGATCATTCCACATCGCGCTTACCCCCTATCAGTTCGTCAGGCGTGCAAAGCACTGGTGGTTCAAAACCGCACTCCCGGCAGATTTGCTCGATCAGCGGTCTCTTGATGGCGTTTGCAATGTGCGTGCAATTCCATGTCAACAGGAAGTCGACGTGATGAAACGCCGCGGTGGCAATATGCAATCCATCGGCTGCGGCCTTGACCGGGAGAGCGGCGCGGCGGATCAAAGTCTCTGCCATCTGTTCTGCCTCCGGTGTAATGGCAAGGAGCGGAATGTCTCGCAACCACTGTAACCGGACAATCGCCGCCGCGGGATCTCCCGCGCTCGCTTCTCTGAATACGAGTGGGGAGGCGTAGATAGAAAAATTGGCACGCTCAGAAGCCCACCAGTCCTGCGTCGTTTGCTGATGCCCCGCGATGATGATGTCGCGACTTGGCCCAACCCACTTCTCTGCGCGCTTTGGGTAACCCTCTGGCTGATGGTTGGAAAATGTTCCTCCGGCCATCTTGTTCTCAATATGTAACGCGAATTTTCTTCCGGAATCGTCTTCAAAGACGACAAGTATGTCTGTCTCGCCTTGTCTTTGGATACACTCAGTTTCGCCGGTAGTGGCGTTTCTTACTTCGATCGTCACGGTCGTCCAAGGGTAGTCAGATCGCGATAAGACGCACTTTGAGGGACGATTAGCGAATCTCGTTTTTCCAAGAAACCACTTTTGGAAATTAGCGTTGTCGCGGAGGACTAAGGCAAGTTCATGGTCAAGCGCTTTCTCAGACGGCCGCATCAATAAAGGTCTCCTGGAGACGGATAACTCGATCTCGCCGGACGATCTTCCTCATAACCGGCTACGTCGCTGGCAGTGGATCAAGAATACTGGTATCTGTCAAGTCCCTGGGTGCGCCCGTGCCGCGGGTGCGAGCGAAACTGATGTGGTCTCGGAGGTGACGTAGCGCCGCCGATACCTTGGCCGGTGGATGCGACGCGCCCAAGCGCCGTGCCCGGTCCGCGGCCTTGGTCAACATTCCGGCCAGCGGCGATCGTTCCCCACGGGGGACCCGACGGGCTCAAAGAAATCTCACGCAGAGGCGCAGAGACGCAGAGAAGAAGAAAGGATTCTCTGGGTCTCCGCGCGCTGGCGCCGACCGACAGGCGATTGCCCCCCCCAAACGGGTACACTAGGCCCCACGACCGGCCCCGACCCCGGAGCCGCGGCATCCGCCCCTAATCACTGCCCGGGACCCCAGCATGATCTCCCTTCTGGACTATGGCGCCGGCAACGTCCGCAGCCTGCGCAACGCCATCTCCGCCCTCGGGTTCGAACTGACCGAGATCGAACACCCGTCGGATATCCTTAAGGCCGAGCGGCTGATTTTCCCCGGTGTCGGGGCCTTCGGGGCGGCCATGGAGCGGTTGCACCAGTTGGGCTATGTCGGGCCGCTGAAGGAGTATCTGGCGGCCGGGCGGCCCTACCTGGGGATCTGCATCGGGCTCCAGACGCTGTTCGAGGGCAGCGAGGAGTCGCCGGGCGTGGCCGGGCTCGGGCTGATCCCGGGGCTGATCCGGCGCTTCGACGACCCGGCGCTCTCGGTCCCGCACATGGGCTGGAACGGGGTGCGGGTGGAGCGCCCCTCGCCGCTCTTCGCGGACTATCAGGGGGAGAAGTTCTACTTCGTCCACTCCTACCGCGCCGAGCCGGATGCGCAGAACGCCGACTGGCGGCTCGCGACGACGGACTACGGTCGGGCTTACCTGAGCGCAGTGCAGCGCGGGCGGGTGGCGGCGGTGCAGTTCCACCCGGAGAAGAGCGGGCCGGCGGGGCTGAAGCTCCTCAAGCACTTCCTGGCGGGCGAGGAGCGGTCGGACCTGTCGCCGGCCGCCCTGGCGAGCGCGGCGGCGCCGACCCGCTTCGCCAAGCGCATCATTGCCTGTCTGGATGTGCGCGCCAACGACCGTGGGGATCTGGTGGTGACCAAGGGCGATCAGTACGACGTCCGGGAAAAGGGCGAGGGCGGCGACGTGCGCAATCTGGGCAAGCCGGTGGAACTGGCGCAGCGCTATTACGAGGAGGGGGCCGATGAGGTCACCTTCCTCAACATCACCGCCTTCCGGGACTTTCCGCTGGACGACCAGCCGATGCTGGAGGTCCTGCGCCGGACCTCGGAGCGGGTCTTCGTGCCGCTGACCATCGGCGGGGGTATCCGCGCCTTCACCGACGCGGCCGGCCGGCACAATTCGGCGCTCGACGTGGCGCACGCCTATTTCCGCTCCGGGGCGGACAAGGTCTCGATCGGTTCGGACGCGGTAGAAACGGTGCTCGAGGTCCTGGCGCGGGGCTTTAAGGACGGCAGCAGTTCCATTGAACAGATTGCCCGGGTCTACGGTAATCAGGCGGTGGTGATCTCCATCGACCCGCGGCGGGTCTATGTGGACTCACCGGCGGCGACCCGGCACCACACCGTGGAGACGACGACCCCGGGGCCGCACGGCGAGCGCTTCTGCTGGTTCCAGTGTACCGTCAAGGGCGGGCGCGAGGGGCGGGATCTCGACGTGGTGGAACTGGCGCGGGTCTGTGAGGACCTGGGCGCGGGGGAGATCCTGGTCAACAGCATCGATCGGGACGGAAGCTTGGCTGGCTTCGACCTGGAACTGATCCAGGCGGTGCGCGGTGCGGTGGGGATCCCGGTGATCGCCTCCAGCGGGGCCGGGCGGGTGGAGCACTTCTCCGAGGTCTTCGCCGCGACCGGGGTGGAGGCGGCCCTGGCAGCGGGGATTTTTCACCGGCGGGAGGTACCGATCGAGGCGGTCAAGACCCATTTGCGGGAACAGGGGATCGAGACCCGGGCCTGAGACCGGGCGCCGGGCGGTGTAACGAATCGGACTGGGGGGTGGACCTGTGCGGTACCTGGGTGTCCGGATCACGGCGACGCGGCCACTGACCTCGGTGGTGCTCGCCCTCTTCATCACCGGCTGCGCCCTGGGCGGCGGTCGGGACTTCGGCCTGTCCCCGGGCCTGTCCCCGGGCGGGCTGACCCGCGACCAATTGCTGTCCGAACTGGCGGCCTGCCACCTGTTGCGCGTCGCCCAGGCGGGGGACAAGTCCGTCACGGATGCGACCGTGGTCGCTGCCGTCAAGCGCTTCGACCTGAAACCGGCGGCCCTCGTCGAGCGCGCCAATCAGTTGCTCGATCACTATCGGGAGAACGGGGCGGCCCTGGGCCGACGCGCTGCCGCGGCCTGCATCCACCTGGCGGCGATCACTCAGGTCACCCCGGGCCTGGTGCGTTTTGAACGCAGCGGCCAGGCGCGAACCGCCTGGTTGCAGGTGAATGCCGAAATCACCGCGGGGTTCGCCAACCGGGTCATCAGCGAACTGCGGGCCAAGCGGGCGGTGGGGCTGATTATCAATAGTCCGGGCGGCTCGGTCTTCGAGGCGCGCAAACTCGGGCGCTATCTGCGCGCCAATGGGCTGCGCACCGCGGTGGATCAGGTCTGCGTCTCGGCCTGTATCGACGTACTGGCCGGCGGGACCGAACGCTTTGCCACCCCCGCCGCCCGCCTCGGCGTCCACCAAAGCCGGGTGCCGGGGCGCTACAACAGCTATGAGGGTGGGCAGGTCTACGTGGCCGACTCCTTCCGCTACCTGCGCGAGATGGGGGTCGATGCGGACGTGGCCATCGCCGCCGCGTCCGTCCCCAATGACAGGGTCCTGCTGATTCCGCTGAACGACGCGCTCGCGACCCGGTTGCTCACCGCCGTGGTGGAGCAGTTTTAGCGCTCTCCGCATCGTCCCCGCAAGGATCGCAGCGTGCTGTTCAACTCATATCAGTTCATCCTCACCTTCCTGCCCATCACCCTGCTGGTCTTCTATTGGCTCGGTGCCAACGGGCGTACCGAACTGGCCCTGGGCTGGCTGGTGGGCGCCTCCCTGTTCTTCTACGCCTGGTGGAACCCGATCTATCTGGGGCTGCTGCTGGTCTCCCTGCTCATCAACTTCAGCCTCGGGCGTTTGCTGACCCCGGATGCGCCCGGGCGGCGGCGGCGCCGATGGTTGCTGGCGATCGGGGTCTCACTGAATCTGGCGCTGCTCGGCTGGTTCAAATACGCGAACTTCTTCGTCGCCACGCTCAATCAGGCGGCGGGCACCGGCTGGGCCCTGGAGTCGATCCTGCTGCCGCTCGGCATCTCCTTCTATACCTTCCAGAAGATCGCCTATCTGGTGGATTCCTACCGCGGCGAGGTCTATGAGCACGGCCTGCTGCATTATTGTTTGTTCGTGACCTTCTTCCCCCAGTTGATCGCCGGTCCCATCGTCCACCACAAGGAAATGCTGCCCCAGTTCCGCGACCCGGGCACCTTTCGCTTCAGCGACGAGAAGTTCGCGGTTGGTCTCACCCTCTTTGCCATCGGTCTGTTCAAGAAGGTGGTGCTGGCCGACGGGATGGCGGTCTATGCCACACCGGTCTTCGCGGCGGCGGCGCAGGGCACGCAGTTGAGCTTTTTCGAGGCCTGGGGCGGCACCTGGGCCTATACGCTACAGATCTATTGCGACTTTTCGGGCTATTCGGACATGGCCGTGGGGCTCGCGCGGATGTTCGGGATGCGCCTGCCTATCAACTTTCATAGCCCCTACCAGGCGGTCAATATCATCGACTTCTGGCGACGCTGGCACATCACCCTGTCGCGCTTCCTGCGCGACTATCTCTACATCCCCCTGGGGGGCAATCGGTCGGGGGGTGCGCACCGCTACCTCAATCTGATGGCCACGATGCTGATCGGGGGGCTCTGGCATGGTGCAGGCTGGACCTTCATGCTCTGGGGCGCCCTGCATGGGGCCTATCTGGTCATCAATCACCTCTGGCACGCCCTGCGGCGTCGCCTGGGCCTGACGCTCGGCGGCGGGGGGCGGTGTGGGCGCCTGGGGGCCCGCCTGCTCACCCTCCTCGCGGTCGCGCTCGCCTGGATCCCCTTCCGGGCGGCCGATCTCGCGACCGCCGGGTCTATTTGGGCGTCCATGGCGGGGTTCAACGGCATCGGGCTGCCGGCCGGACTCGCGGCCCCGGTCGAGGCACAGGCGCCCTGGGCCATCCCGGCCCTGGGGCTCGACTTCGGCGGGACCTTCCCGCACGAACTGGTCTATTGGCCCGCGGGCCTGCCCTGGATCGCCGTCCTGCTGCTCATCGCCCTCATCGCCCCCAACAGCACCCAACTCTTGCGCCGCTATGCCCCGGTGCTGCCGCCCGAGCGCCTGTCACTGGAGCAGGGCGCCTGGCGCCGGCCGACCTGGCGGCCGGCCCTGGGCTATGCCCTGGTGACCGCGGCGGCCCTGGTGTGGAGCCTGACCTGGATGACCAATGTCAGTGAGTTTCTGTACTTTCAATTCTGAGCGGGGTCCCGCCCGCGAGTCTGCGTCAGATGATCGGGAAAGCGTCGGTGAGCTGCATAGTAACGAGTCTGAATCATGTGAAACAACTGATACAATCGTTGTCGTTGTCGCAATATCGAGTCTGCCGTGGGAATTATGATCAAGGCCTGCTTTTCCGCCCTAAGGCCCGGGATCATGATCAAGACCGCTCCGGCCGGCATGATAGCCTCGATTACGACAACGACAACGACAACGACAACGATCGCGACGCCAAAGACATTATAATAGACTTGCTTAACCTATTCGTGAACAGTTCCACTGTCCGCCATGCGTCCACGTACCTATAACCTGGTGGTCATCGGCTGTATCAGCGCGTTGCTGCTCATCGCCGGCTGGCTGGCCTTGACCCAAGAGCCCTTGAGCGGTGACCTGACGCGCGTCGGCGGGCTGGCAGAGCGGGATTTCGGTTGGCAGGGCGTCAAGCCGCGCTTCGTTCCGGAGCTGTTTCGCTACCGTACGCCGGCGCAGCCCATCGCGAGTGCCCAGGTCGTGGTCATCGGTGACTCCTTCTCCCATCAGTCCGACCACGGGTTCGGTTGGCAGAATTGGTTCGTGGCCCGCACCGGGCTGGATCTGCTGGTCTATCACCTGCGCGGGCGCCCGGCCGAGCAAGTGCTCTTGAGCCCGGCGTTGCGCGGGAACCCCCCGCGACTGGTGATCTATGAGATCGCGGAACTCAACCTGCCGGACTTCGTACCGCCCTATGCGGGTGATTGCAGCCTGCCGCCCGAGCGCACCTGGGCGCCGTTGCCGGTGCACCCGGTCCCCTTTACGCTGGCGCCCTATACCCGCCGCACCTCCTGGGGCTGGGAGCCGACGGCACGCATCGAACAGGCGATGCACGTCATCAAGGTCCGCGCGGCCGGACTCCTGCGACCCGCCAGCGTGCGGCTGCTCCCGCTCAATCGGATCGGCCTCTTCAGCAGTCGGGAGCAATCGCTCCTGGTCTATGGCTATGACGTACCAGAGGACGACTGGCGCTCATTGGACCTCACGGGGATGGCCTGTGGGCTGCGCAATCTCAAGACCACGGTCGAGCAGGCCCTGGGTGCACCCCTGGTTATCCTCTACGCGCCCGGTAAGCTCTCGGCCGCCGTCGCCGCTGTGGGCGGCGCCCGGGTGAGCTACCAAGGGTTCATCCCAGCCCTGATCGAGCGCAGCGGCATCCCGGCGCCAGCCGTCTTGGAGCGGCTGCGTACGGCCATCGCGGCCGGTGTTACGGATGTCTATCTGCCCAATGACTCCCATTGGGCGAACCCCGGGCACGCCATCGCCGCGGAGGCACTCTATGATTACCTGCTCGGGCGGGGGCTGATCCGCGTCGAGCGCCGGCCGCCGGACCAGTTGCTGCCTTGACCGATGTGCTCGGACGCGATGGTCTGAGTATCCTGCGTAACGGGGCCTGGCTTCTGCGGGTCGTTCCTTTACCGCTGCACTTGCCTCATGTCCAGTTCGCCCTTGCGGTAGTCCTGCCAGAACCTGTTGATCCCCTCGCGAAAGGTGCGTGCGGGAGAACCGTCGATCCGATCGTCATCGCTAAGCTTGTGCAGGCGCCCCGAGTACCACTGATGGTAGACCACCGGATGTCCGATCTCTTGGTAATAGCCGACACAGCCAAGACCGTACCGCGTTGGGTGTGTGTCCAGGTACCCGATACTGTGAGGGTTCCACCGCAGGGCCTTGCAGCTCAAGGCATGGTAGGGTTCTTCCTGGCCGATCTGGTAGTTCTCGTATCCGGGGCGTTCCCCGAAGAACAAGGGCCGCTGAAGGCGTCCGTTGCACCGCGTCTTGTCGATCAACAAAAAGGAGGGGTGCACCATTCGGGGGCTGGCGCGGTTGCTATGCAGATCCCTCATCCCGATCAGAATCAGGCGTTGGTCGCGCGCGATCTCGTCAAGCAGGCCCTCCCAGCGGTTCGATAGAAGAAGGGTGTCCTGATCGAGGATCAGCACGTACTGGGAGCGCGCTCGCTGGTAGAGCCATTCCAGTACGAACGAATGCCCGTGCGGTGTGCGGAAACGATACAGCCTGAGATACGGATGGCGGATCGTCAGAAGCCTGGAGAATTCCGCCGCATCGGAGCAGTCATCGGCGACGATGACTTCGTAGGGGACCTGCCCCCCGTGGGTTTCGAGGCTGTGCAGGCAGGCCCTCACGAACTCCGAGGCATTCTTATGAGCAATCAAGATGGTACAGCGAAGACCAGGCCTGCGCTGCGGATGTCCATAGCGTTTCGTGAGGGCCAGCCAATACTTGCGGGCCGCGATCCAGGCGCGCAGCGGGGCCGGTAGTTGACGCCACATGGCTCGTGCCAAACTCGATCCACGTAGGTGCATCGCCGGCGATCTCCTTTCTGTTGTTGTAGACAACCCTGGAAAAATTAGATGAAGGCCCATCGCATCACGGATCGATGCCCACCCGGTGCGCCCGTGGACGGCGGTGCTGATCCTCGTACGGTAGGCGGTGTGACGCGACGGATCAAGCCCGGGCGACGCCCGTGCCGTTTTCCAGGCCGCGCCGACCAGCGCCGACCTCTGGTTGCGCCTCCGGCGCCGGGCGATCACCGTGCTGGAGCGCCTGTCCGGTGCGGCGGGGCGCTGTGAGTTCATCGCAGGGGATTATGCGAGCCGGGTGCGCGGTGAGTTTGAGGTCGTCGTCTCGGCACTCTCGATTCACCATCTGAGCGATGACCGGAAGGTCCGGCTGTTCCGCCGCATCCATGAGGTGCTGCCCGCCGACGGCGTCTTCATCAACGCCGACCAGGTGCTGGGCGCCACCCCGCCGATCGAGCGAATCTATCGTGAGGCCTGGCTGCGGCAGGTGCGCCGCCCCGGTGTTGCCGAGCGCGATCTGAATGCCGCGCTGGAGCGTATGAAGGAGGACCGCTCGGCGCCATTGGACAGCCAATTGGACTGGCTGCGGCAAGCGGGCTTCCGCCAGGTCAACTGCTGGTACCAGAATTATAGCTTTGCCGTCTTTTCCGGGCAGAAACAGCGGCCTTGATCTCAATCCCGGCCGGCGTGCTGACCGCGCCGTCGCCGGTCCGCACAGCGGACCCTGCGAGGTGGTCCGCACTGTGGATCCGCGGCCGGCGCGCCAGGCGGGTCCTGCGGCGCTCGGCGTTCGCGCTATCCGGCGTGAATCTCCTTTGCCGCCAGTGCTATGAACGTCATCCCCGGCGGCGTCCGCTGGCCTACGGTCGCCGCGCGTCTGCTACCCTGGCCGCGCGCCTGCCGCCATGCCCTTGTTATACCCGGGCTTGAGTTCCATATTGCCAGTCCCCGCGGCCCACGCGCATCGCGTTCGCCCCTTCAGCTTTTCGCCGAGTGTTTTATGACCCAGAATCTGTCCGCCGCCGAACAGGCATTGCGTGAGGCCGCCCTCGACTATCACCGCACCCCGACCCGGGGCAAGATCGCCGTCACACCCACCAAGCCGTTGTCGAACCAGCACGATTTGTCGCTGGCCTACTCGCCCGGCGTCGCCTACCCCTGTCTCGATATCCAGGCGAACCCGGCGCTCGCGGCGGAATACACGTCGCGCGGGAACCTGGTGGGGGTGGTGACCAACGGCACGGCCGTGCTGGGGCTGGGCGATATCGGCCCGCTGGCCGGCAAGCCGGTGATGGAGGGCAAGGGGTGCCTCTTCAAGAAATTTGCCGGGATCGATGTCTTCGATATCGAGCTCGCCGAGCGTGACCCGGATAAGCTGGTCGACATCATCGCCGCGCTCGAACCGACGCTGGGCGGCATCAACCTGGAGGATATCAAGGCGCCGGAGTGCTTCTATATCGAGCGCGAGCTGAGCAAGCGGGTGAACATCCCGGTGTTTCATGACGATCAGCACGGCACCGCCATCATCTCCAGCGCGGCCCTGCTCAATGGCCTGGAACTGGTCGGCAAGCCGATCGGCAGCGTGAAGCTGGCCGTCTCCGGTGCCGGTGCGGCGGCCATCGCCTGCGTGGATGTGATGGTCGGTCTGGGCGTGCGGCGCGAGCACGTCTTCATGGTCGATTCCAAGGGCGTGATCTATGAGGGCCGCCCCGGCGGGTTCGATGAATCCAAGGCCCGTTACGCGCAAGCGACGACGGCCCGTACCCTGGCCGACGTGGTCAAGGACGCCGATGTCTTTCTTGGGTGCTCAGCCGCCGGCGTACTGACGGTGGAGATGGTGAAGACCATGGCCGCGAGGCCCATCATCCTGGCCCTGGCCAACCCCGAGCCCGAGATCCGCCCGGAACTGGCCAAGGCCGCGCGGCCCGACTGCATCATCGCCACCGGCCGCTCGGACTATCCGAATCAGGTCAACAACGTCCTGTGCTTTCCCTATATCTTCCGCGGCGCACTCGACTGCGGCGCGACCAAGATCACGCCGGAGATGAAGCTCGCCTGCGTGTATCAGATCGCCGATCTGGCCAAGAGTGAAACGAGCGACGTCGTGGCCGCCGCCTATGCCGGCGAGGACCTCAAGTTCGGCCCCGAGTACCTGATCCCCAAGCCCTTCGACACCCGTCTGATCCTGAAGATCGCCCCCGCCGTGGCCCAGGCCGCCGCCGACTCGGGCGTGGCCACCAGGCCCATTGCCGACATGCAGGCGTACAAGGAAAGCCTGTCGCTCTTCGTCTACCATACCGGCATCCTCATGCGCCCGGTCTTCAATGTCGCCAAGGCCCTGCCCGACGCCAGAAAGCGCGTCGCCTATGCCGACGGTGAGGATGAACGCGCACTGCGGGCGGCCCAGATGGCGATTGACGAGAAGGTCGCCCGGCCCATCCTGATCGGGCGCCCTGCCGTGATCAATGCCCGCCTGGCGAAGGCCGGCCTGCGGATGCGTCTGGGTGTCGATGTGGACAACGCCAACCCCCACGAGGACCCGCGCTATCGCCAATATTGGACGCATTACTATCAGCGTATGAGCCGCAATGGTGCCACGCCTGAGGAGGCCAAGGCGGCGGTGCGTCGCTCCAATACCCGCATCGCCGCGCTCATGGTCGCGCTCGGCGACGCCGACGCCATGATCTGCGGCCTGGTGAGCAGCTTCGAGGCCCATCTCGAGTGTATCGACAGCATCATCGGGCTCAAGCCCGGCCTGACCAATTACGCCGCCCTCAATGTGCTGACGACCGAGCGCGGGCCGCTCTTCATCACCGACACCTATGTCAACGAAGACCCCAGCGCGCAACAATTGGCCGAGATCGCCTGGATGGCTGCCCAGGAGGTCCAGCGCTTCGGCCTGCCGCCCAAGGTCGCCTTCCTGTCGCATTCGAGCTTCGGCTGGTCCAAGCGACCCTCGGCCAAGAAGATGCGCCTGGCCCGCGACCTGTTCGTGGCCGCCCACCCGGAGATCGAATGTGACGGCGAACTGCACGGCGATGCCGCGCTGGACGAGAACATCCGCAAGAAGTACTTAAGCGACTCCACCCTGAGCGGGGCGGCGAACCTGCTGGTCTGCCCCAGTCTGGATGCGGCCAACATCCTCTATAACGTGCTGAAGATCACCATGAGCGGCGGGGTGACGGTGGGTCCGATCCTGATGGGCGCCGCCGCCACGGCCTATATCCTCACCCCCGCGGCCACGGTGCGACGGGTGCTGAATATGACCGCGCTGGCGGTGGCGAGCGCGGCGGCGGTGCGCTAACCTAGAACCGGCAATTAGTCCGCGAAGAACGCGAAAAACGCGAAATAACACAAAGAGATAACTGCGCCTGGCGGCTAACCCCTCGGGCGACTCCCTAGAACGCAGTCAACTCATCGTTCTTATTCGCGTTCATTCGCGTTTTTCGCGGACTAATTGCCGAATCAAGGTTAACCGGTCCCCGCCCGGGGTGGGTACCGGCCGTCGCGCAGGATCCGCAGCGCCTCGGCCGCCAGTACCAGGCCGAAGCCGGCGGTGACGGTGACGCTGGAGCCGTAGCCGTGGCAGTTCAGGCTGCCGTCCGCCGCGCAGTCGCCGGTGGCCGACGGCGCGATCGGCTCACGCGAGAAGACGCAGCGCACCCCGATCGCGCCCCGGCCGGGCGCCCCCAGCTTGCGCAGCCGCTGGCGCAGCGCGGCCAGCAGCGGATCGTGCGTCACCGCTGCCAGGTCATCGACCTCCACCCGCTGCGGCTCCGACTTGCCGCCGGCCGCCCCGGCGCAGACCAGGGCGTGGCCGCCGCTCCAGGCCCAGTGCGCCATGGCGAGCTTCGCCTGCCCCTGATCACAGGCATCGATCACCACATCCACCGGCCCGGGCAGCAGCGCCGGCCAGTTGTCCGGCGTGACGAACTCCTCGATCGCCGCGACCGCGCAGTCCGGGTGGATGTCGGCAATCCGCCGCCGCAACGCCTGCACCTTGGCCGCGCCCAGCGTGCTGCCGAGCGCCTGCACCTGGCGGTTGATATTGGACTCGGCCACCTGGTCCAGGTCGATCAGGACCAGCCCCGCCACGCCCGAGCGCGCCAGGGCCTCCGCCGCCCAGGACCCGACCCCGCCGACCCCGACCACCGCGATCCGGGCCGCGCGCACGCGGGCATAGTCCGCGTCGCCCCAGAGGCGGCGCAGACCGCCGAAACGGCGCTCCGCATCGGGGGCGGCGGCGGGTGGGACGGCCGCAAGGCGGTCTTGGGGTTCGGGCTGGCGATTTGCCATCACTGTCGTCCGTAAGGGGAGGGCGCCTGGGTTCGCACCAGGGACCGGCGGCCGGGACGATGATCGCGGTCGGTGGCAACCAAGTCGGGAGCGGGCGCGTTGGATGTAAGTTCGGCTGGCCGAGACTGTAACGGAGACTGCTTAGGCCCGCCAGCCGAGGTCAGAAAATTCCGACAGCCTTCAGGCGATTTCCTGCGGGCGCCGGGAGATCTTTTCAGTATCGGCGGCGCGTGCGATGCATCTATCGTTGACCACGACAGGACTGACACCGGGTCGGTGGCTCATTGCGGCAGGTGAGCGGCCAGCGGGCATCACTGCTGAGCAGGATAGCGCCGATGCGATGGATAGACCTACCGGGGAATGAGGTCTGGTGTCCACCCTGCATGATCCCGCGACCGATCTGCGACGGCCGCGTCTTGCTCGACCAACGCGTTGTGACAGGAGAACATTGATGTCGGATATCGACGTGAAATACGCCGCCCTGGGCGGCCCCGGGGGCTGGCTCGGCCCCGCGACCACACCCGAAACGGTGGCCCCGGACGGTGTCGGTCGTTATCGGCACTTCCGCAGCGGCTCGATCTACTGGTCGCCGGCCACGGGTGCGCACGAGGTCCATGGCCGCATCCGTAATCGCTGGTCGGCGCTCGGCTGGGAGCGCAGCTTTCTCGGCTACCCCATCACCGACGAGACCGCCACGCCGGACGGTACCGGCCGCTACAACCACTTCCAGGGCGGCTCGGTCTACTGGTCGCCGGCCACTGACGCTCATGAGGTACACGGCACGATCCGCGGCAAATGGTCCAGCCTGGGTTGGGAGCGCGGCTTCCTCGGGTATCCGCTCACCGACGAAAGCGCAACCCCCGATGGCGTCGGCCGTTACAACCATTTCCAAGGCGGCTCGATCTACTGGACCTCCGCCCTCGGTGCCCATGAGGTGCACGGTGCTATCCGGGCGAAGTGGTCAAGTATGGGCTGGGAGCGCAGCTTCTTGGGTTACCCGCTCACCGATGAATCGACCACGCCCGACGGGGTCGGCCGCTACAACCATTTCCAGGGCGGCTCGATCTACTGGACGCCGGCCACCGGTGCGCACGAGGTGCATGGTGCAATCCGCAACCTGTGGTCCAGCATGGGCTGGGAGCGCAGTTTTCTGGGCTACCCGACCAGTGACGAACTGACCACCGAAGACGGCGTCGGCCGCTACAGCGAGTTCCAGCATGGCTCGATCTATTGGAGCCCGACCACCGGTGCCCTGGCCTGTCGCGAGACCGTGCGGCTGCACGTCAAGTGCCTGACCGCGCCCACCCGCTTCAGCATCAACCAGATGATCTCCAATATGCGCCTGACCTATGCGACGGCGCAAGTCGGCGTCAAGTACGTCTCCTTCGAGACCCTGAACCTGCCGGCGCTGAACGATCTCGACGTGGGCGCCTGCACCATGGGCAGCGTCACGGCGGAGCAGACCACGCTCTTCTCCAACCGCAACAACGTCAGCGGCACCGATGTCGTGGCCTATTTCGTGCGCAGCACCCAGCCGCCGTACAACGGTTGCGCCAGCCATCCGTCCGGCCGGCCCGGCGCCGCGGTGGCCAGCGGCGCCAGCGCCTGGACCCTGGCCCACGAGATCGGCCATGTGTTGGGGCTGTCGCACGTCAACGACAACAACCGGCTGATGACCGGTAACGGGACCGACAACATCACCAACCCGCCGCCCGACATCATCGCCGCCGAGCGCACGAAGATGTTGGCCAGCCCCTCGACGACTTAGTCCGGAGACCCAAGATGCCTGTCACCATGCAGCAAGTGCTTGCTGAAATCGACCGCGAGGAGCCCGACTACGCGGCCTTTCCGAAACTGGGGCCCGCGGCCCTGCCTCACTTGCAGTTGATCGCCGCCTCTGCCGACCCGCTCAAAGCGGCCAAGGCGGCCTACGCGGCCAGCCTCATCGGCGGCCCCGAGGCGATCGAACTGCTGCGGGTTGCGGCCGAGCACCACGACCCGCAGGTACGCATCGCCGTCGCGGATGGACTGAAAAACCTGGCGGCGGCGGCCCCCACCGATCTGGTGATGAACGCCCTGAACGACCCTGATGTGGGTGTACGCAAACTCGCCTTGAGCACGGCCAGCCGTCTCAATCGGGCCGACTTCACCCAGCGGGTGAGCGAGATCGCCAAGGGCGATCCGGCCGAACATCTGCGCAGCGCCGCCACCGTGACCGCCAAGCACCTGTCGACGCTCGCGCCGGGCAAACCGGCGGGGCCCTAGGGGGCCGGGCGGGGTCCGTGCGCCGGGATGGTGTTCACGGGTCCCGCCTGCTTGCCGGATGCGATCAATCGCCTCCCAGGATGAGAAGGAACCAGCAACGCGGCTATAGCCCCGCAGGGGCCTGACATACCAGCCCAGGGCAAGGCCCTGGGTGTGGCGAATGAGTGGTTTCAGCCCTGAAGGGGCGTGACATAGGGCCGCTGCGACACCGGCTGAGCCTCGCCGCTGATCACCTCACAGAATCTGGCTGTCGGCCGAGGGTAGTCCGGTCCAGACCTGCCAAGTCCTGCCGAGTCTGCGGATCCAGCAGGCCATGATCCCTGAATAATCCGCGCACCGCCGCCCCCTGGTCAAACCCGTGCTCGAGGGCGAGCAGTCCCCCGGGGCGCAGACAGCGCACGGCCTCGGCCGCGATCCGCCGGATGGCCGCGAGCCCGTCGGGTCCGGGGGTGAGGGCCGTGCGCGGTTCGTGGGGCAGATCGCCCTGGTCCAAGTGGGGGGACGCCGCGTCGATATAGGGTGGATTGGCGAGGATCAGGTCCAGAGAGCGCGCGGCGATTGGGGCGAGCCAGTCCGCGCGCAGTGGCAGGGCGTTGGCGAGGCCGAGGTCCCGGAAGTTGGCGCGGGCGACCGCGAGCGCGCCGGCCGAGCGGTCGGTGGCGATGACCTGCCAGGCGGGGCGCTCGCCGGCGACGGCGGCGGCGATGGCGCCGCTGCCGGTCCCGAGATCTGCGACGACGCGCGGTCGGTCGGGGTCGGGTAGCTCCAGTGCGATCTCAACCAGCAGTTCGGTCTCGGGGCGGGGGATCAGGGTGTCCGGGGTGACCCGCAGATCCAGGGTCCAGAACGCCTGCCGGCCGCGGATATAGGCGATCGGCTCACCGGCCAAACGGCGGGCGAGCAGGGCGTCGAAGCGGGCGGCGGCCGCGGGCTCCACCAGGGCCTCAGGCCAGGTCATGAAGCGGGTGCGGGTCCAGCCGGTCGCCGCGACGAGCAGCAACTCGGCCTCCAGGCGGGGGCTGGCCTGGGGCAGGCGGGCGAGGGCGGCGGCGGCGTTGCGCAGGGTTTGGTCGACGCGCCGGGCCTGTGTGTCCGCGGGGGTATCCATGTTCATAAAGAAAGCGATCCGGGCGCGTCGGTAGTCGCCCGGCCCGGTTCGGCTAAAGCCTCGACCTCCGGTTCGGGCGCGACAGCGCCCGGAGGTCGAGGCTTCAGCCGGTCCTGCGCCCGCTTGCGGGCGCGGTGGGCGGACGAGCCGACGGCATAACCAAGGCGCCGCCGGCGCCGGCCGCTGGTGCTCCGAGTGAAGCACGAGAAGGAGCCGAGTGTACCGGACCCAATGCACGGCAGGGCGCCAAATTTGAAATTGCTGCTCGGGCTAATAGGTTAGGCTTCGCCAACTCGACCGACAACACGGAGCTTCGACGCGAATCACCTTCCCGATTCCCGCCCCCAACAAGGCGGAACACGCCCGGCCAAGTCCGGCCTGAGGCCCTTGTCCCGCGCCGCGCCCTTGGGCTATCGTGCACCCGTACCCCCGAGGTTCCGACTGGCGGAGCACCCACGCGATGAACCCCCTCTCCCACTACGACCCCGACGACCCCTATCCGGAAAGCGACGGCAAGCCCATGGCGGAGGGCACGGAGCAATACGAGTGGCTGGTCAAGATCAAGGAGAATCTGGAGTGCCTCTTTGCCGCAGACCCCGAGGTCTTCGTCGCCGGCGACCTGTTCTGGTATCCGCTGCGCGACCGCAGCGTCGCCGACGCCATGGCCCCGGACGTGATGGTCGCCTTCGGCCGGCCCAAGGGTTCGCGTCGTTGCTACAAGCAATGGGAGGAGGGCGACATCGCCCCTCAGGTCGTGTTTGAGATCCGCTCGCCGTCGAACGGTCCCAAGGATATGGCCGAGAAGCTCGCCTACTATGACCGCTTCGGGGTGGAGGAGTATTACGTCTACGACCCGCCGCCCAACACCCTGGAGGTCTGGCAGCGCCAGGACGGGCGGCTCAAACGGATGTCGCACCTGAAGGGCTGGACCAGCCCGCGGCTCGGTATCCGCTTTGCCCTGGGCGGCAAGACACTGGAGATCTTCGATCCCCAGGGCCAGCCTTTCTTGACCTCGGTGGAGCGCAACGGGCAACTGAGGCGCGAACAGGTGCGTGCCGATGAAGAACACCGGCGGGCGGAGCGTGCGGCGGCCCATGCGACGCAGCAGACCGCCCGGGCTGAACAGGAGCATGCGCGGGCGCAGGAAGAAAACCGGCGGGCGGACCGCGCGGCGGCCCAGGCGACCGCGGCGATCACCCGCGCCGAACAAGCGGCGGCTGAGGCCATCGCCCGTGCGGAACAGGAGCGGGCGCGGGCGGAGCGACTGGCCGCGCGGCTGCGCGAACTGGGGATCGAGCCCTGAGAGCGGCGGCCGGGGCGGTCGGCGGAGTGACCGCCATAGGACCAAAAGGTCGATCGGCGTAACGATTTTTCTCGCGTTTCTGGTGATGTGCGCGGCGGTATTCGCGTCTTTCCACCGGAGGATCGGGATCGGCGACACCAAGCCGGCCCAAAAGTCCAGCAGTTGCAACAGGCCATCGGGACCGACCGCCGCCACGCCGAGCCTCGGGGCCTGTGGTTTGGAGGGCGACCATCGAAGCCTAACCCGGCAAGAATCTCCATCACCGCACCCCCAAAAAAAGCATCACGCGTCTAGACTCGCGCTAGCTGTTAGTTGATGTGCTGCGAAGTAAAGGCTAAGATACAAGTCAAGTTGACGATCAGGACAACGGAAGGCGAGGTATGCATCAAGATCTGTACACACATTTCAATTTTAGCATATAAGGTAGAAGGGTATTGAAGGCAGATTGGATAGCAGCGGAGCAACTGATGCTTGCCGGAGACTGGCGACCGGACCACCACCTTTCCCGCGCCGCCTGGCTCGGCCGCCACGCAGGTGCCTGGGCGCCGCTTGGCCATTGTCTGGACGGCTGGCGGGTCAGCAGCAACCCGGCATCGAGCGGCTACGACCCACGCATCGAGCGGGCCCCGGTCTATCGGCTGCGCCACATCGAGCCCATGGACCTGCGCACCGAGGCCGAGCATTGGCTGTCCCCGCTGGTCGCGGACGAACCGTTCTGCGTGCAGCCAGGGGATGTCCTGGTGCGTCGGGTCGGCAGCGTGGCCGCTGCCCTGGTCGGTGTGCGGCATCGCCGTCATCCCATCGACGGCAATCTCGGCATCGTGCGCGGCCTGACGCCAGCGCGGGCCTTATGGGCCGCCTACTGCCTGAATCAGCCCCATTACCGGGACTACCTTGAGAGTGAGCCGACCATCGGCGCCCTGGTGCGGGTGGGGCTGCGCCGCATTGCCGAGATGCCCCTGGCGCCCCAGCCCGAGGGAATGGATTTGCTGGCGTTGGACTGGTTTCAAGCCCTTGACCGCGACACCCAGGGTCTTGAGCAGATCTACCGCTTGAGGCAGGAGGTGGCGGAATGGACGGTCGACCTGGTGCCCGATCTGTACCCTTCGATGGACTCACAACGCGACGGTGCGCGCTGGGCCTGGTTCAGTCCCCCGGACCTGGAGGATCAGCTCAACCTGGCGCTTTGCGAGCAGCGCCGCGCCGCCCGCGCCATGGTCGACTCCGGACTCGGAGTGCCGATTGGCGCCCTTGCGCAAGTTTCCCCCCGCACGCCCAAGGCGGGTGACCCAGCGGGGTGTCGCGTACTGCGCATCGGGGACCTGGACCGGCAGTTCGGCTACGACGAGTGTCTCCCAGCATGGGACGCGATTGCCTGGCGCAGCCAGCCGCGCGCCATCGCTCGCTTCGACGTGTTGGTCTCCACCTTTGCCGTCGAACCCAAGGTCGCCTTCGTCGACCGACCTACAGCTGCTTGTGTCCTGCCGAGCGAGCAACTGGTCACCCTCTGCTTCCACCGTCACCAGGGGGCCTACGCCCTAATCATGGAATCGCCCTTGGTGCAATCCCAATGGGCGCGCCTGGCGACCGGCACGGGGCAGCGCTTCGTCCAGCTTGGCCTGGTCGGGCGCGTCGTCCTGCCGGTGCCCGAGGAAGGGCTGGCAGCAGACTGGCACCACCGCTTGGCAGAGGTCTTGGCCAAGCGATGTGACGCCAGACGCCAGGTGCGGGGGATGCTGGACGAGCTCGGCCGGCTGTACCGGGACCTCCACCCGGACGATCATGTGGGCAAAGGGGGCTGATCGAATGAGCGCCTTGGACGAGCTATCACGGGTGCGTGCCGACTTAAGCGTTGGTGAGCGGACCCTGGACGATCTCTGGAACGACCGGTTGCTGCTCTGGCAGGGGCTCGCCTGGAACCGGGCTCAATTGCGCCTCTGGCTGCTCAGCCTGCCGGACCTCACAGCGCGGGATGCCGGGACGGACAATCCAACCTACCGGCGTTCGATCGGCGAAACTGCCATGCCGTCAGCCTGGGGCGGTGTCTCCCCCAATGGTGGTATGGGCGGCGACTTGGGCGACATCCTTGTCGATGTCCTGACTGCGCTGGGAAAGCCCGCCCCGCTGGCCCTGGTGCGCACCAAGCTGCCCCCTGGCCTGGTGGCGACTGAACCCATGATCCGTGCCGCCGTCCAGGCACACCCGCGGCTGCGGCTGACGGGTCCCCTGATCGGGTTGATCCAATGACTCAAACGATTTGCAAGAAATTGAGTCCGAACAGGAACTAGAGCCACATGCCAACGATGGACAAGACCCTCGAGGCCCGCTATCAGCAGTTGCGCCGCGTCTACGCGGACTTTGCCTCCGAGCAGTTACTGGAAACCGGGCGCGACTTCCTTGCCGCCGGCCTGGTGTGGGGCGAGGTCCAGGGCAACGCGACCCCGAAGATCCTGCTCGTGGCCCTGGCGCCCGGCCACTGGGAGCTCTCCGAGCCGGCCCGCCTGGACGAGCTGGCGATCGGTCTGCTGGCCGAACTGCCCGGCGACGAGTGGCCCGTCTTCGCCCACCTGAAGGACGAGGCCAACGAGCAACGCTTCGCCCTGCTCGGTGCCGACGGCACCGAGGGGACCCATGGTGTGGACGAGGTCCCGGGCCTGGAGGTCATCCGCGACCATGTCCGCCTGCGCCGGGACCCCACCTTTAAGTGGTCCATGCAGACCTACACCCAGCTCATGCACCAGCTCGACGCCTTCCACGAGCAGGTCTACCAGACCGTCAAGGACCGGGTGGCAGATAAGAACGAGATCATCGAGGAGGTGGCCAAACTCCTGTTCCTGGAGTCCTTCCGCTGCCATCAGGACCCCGCACTGACCTTCGACGACCAGGGGCAGCGACTCAATTTCCGGGAGGTCTTCAGCGCCCGGTACGTCAAGGACCATGGCGCCGCGGCCGTGACCCGCATCCAGGCCGCCTTCGACCAGTTCAAGGGCCACCCGGACTATGTGGTCACGGCCGACGACGGCACCGCGAGCCCCATCTTTGACGACAAGACCTTCTTGCGTCTGGTGCAGCCGAGGAACTACATCTTTCTGCTGAATGCCATGCAGGACCTGGGTCCGGTAACGGACAACGAGGGCAAGGTCCTGAAGGCGGCCGGCACCCTGGCCGATATCTCCGGCGACGTCCTGGGGCGGGTCTTCGATGTCTTCCTGCGGGCCAACTTCGAGTCCAAGGGTGGGCTCGGGGTCTATCTCACACCTAACCCGGTCAAGCAGGCCATGCTGGACATCGCCTTCCACGACCTCGCCCAGGATCAGGAGGCGATCCAGGAACTGGTGGCCGGCTCCTTCCGCTTCTGCGATCCGACCTGCGGCAGCTACGGCTTCGGCTCGGTGGCCCTGAGCCGCCTGCGGGCACTGATCCAACAGGAACTCCCGCTCCCCGACAGCGAGAAGGAGCAACTCTTTCAGCACACCGTCGAGCAGGGATTCATCGGTGCCGACTCGGCGCCGCGCATGGTCATGCTCGCCCGGGTCAATATGGCACTCCAGGGCGCCCCCAAGGCCAAGATCTTCTACACCGAGAATTCGCTTAGCTCCCGCGCGCTCAAGCCCAACAGCATCAGCCTGATCTGCACCAATCCGCCCTTCGGGACACCTAAGTTCCGCGCGGACCGGCAGGGGCAGGCATCCAAGGAGAACTACGAGACACAAATGGAGCAGATCCTGGGCGGCTTCCGGCCCGCCGAGCTGGTGGTTGCCGATTACAACGCCTACTACGACCATACCCGCATGGAATGGATGGACACTGGCGACCTGTACCAGGATGCCGACGGCCACCCGATCTGGGCCGGCTACCGCACCGACCTGCGCAATTGCTCAACCGGCAAGAAGCCCCGCTATGAACTGCACCCCAGCACCGGCGGTCTGGCCCTGGGCAGCAAGCCGGACAACAAGGGCCATTGGAAGCAGGTCAAGGGCGGTTCCATCGACCCCGCCGTGCTCTTCATCGACCGCTGTCTCCAGTTGCTCAAGCCCGGCGGGCGGCTCCTCATCGTCCTGCCCGACGGCATCCTCTGCAACTCGGGCGACCGCTATGTGCGCGAGTACATCATGGGCCGCAAGGACGAAGAGACCGGTGACTTCGTGGGCGGCAAGGCGATCGTCAAGGCGGTGATCTCGCTGCCGGCCGATACCTTCAAGCTCTCCGGCACCGGGGCCAAGACCTCCATCTTGTATTTGCAGAAGCGCCGGGCTTCAAAGGACGATCCCAACCGCTTTCTGCCCGAGCCGCAGACCGATGTCTTCATGGCGGTGGCGGATACATTGGGCTATCTGGTCAAGAACAACGTCGAGGATTACTCGGCGGGGGTGCCTAATGATTTGGATAAGATCGTGGGGGCGTATCGGAGGGGTGAGTGATGGTGATGCGTGTCGTGCTTGACACCAATGTACTGGTCGCCGGCCTTCGCAGTCGCAACGGAGCGGGGTTTCAGATCCTCTCCATGCTTCCCGAGATCCTGAGGCGACGTATATGACGCAATATGCTTTCAATCTACCCGATTCGCTCCTTGACGCTGCCCGCAAGGCCGCAGAGCGCGACGGGACCACCTTGGATCGTCTTCTCGCCCTTGCCATCGCGGAAAAGCTTTCCGCGCTGCAAACCGAGGAACTGCTGATCGAGCGGGCGCGGCGGGCGGATTTCGGCCGGTACCGCGAGGTGCTGGCAAAGGTCCCTGATGTTGTGCCTATGCCGGGTGATGAACTCCGAGTGGAGGATCTCGTACGTTAGCTTGAACCGGAGACGAGCCGAAGCGTTCGGAAGGCGCCGATCGTCATTCTGCCACAAGCGATCGGGATGAGGGCGTGTCCGAGGCGACAAGAGTTCAGGAAACCAGATATCTAATCGAGGCGCACCCATTTGTTTATATCACGAGTACATGTCGGAGACTTGGGCCATCGATTGGATAGCTCCTTCTACAACCCACGTTTGATGGCGATATCCAAGCGGATTACCGACGCATTCGAGAGCCGAGCACTGGACGAATTGGTTGACCCGGGTAGGCGTATTACGAATGGGGTGCGTGGTCCAGACTGGCAGGATTCGGAATACAAGCTCATTCGTCTCCAAGACTGCAAGGATTGGGTAGTCGATGCTGCTAACGCTGCATCAATTTCTCTTGAACAGTTCCAGGAAAATCGACGCTGCAAGCTGGGGCCAGAAGATATCGTAGTTGCAATAGGTGGCTATGTGGGCAACGCCGCGGTGTTCTTGGGCGATGCTCAGGCGGTTATCGGCCAACATAGCGCGGTTCTTCCGGCAAGAAAGAATGGTCCAGCGGATAGTAGATTTCTCCTTACATACCTAAACTCGTATTACGGTGAATCGCTATTCCAGCGTTTTGTATCCGGCACGGTTCAGCCAGGGGTGAACTTAGAGGATCTACGTGGCTTACCAGCGCCTTTACCGCATAACGTGGCGCAAAGATACATCGGCAATAGGGTCCGCCAAGCCGAGAGACTGAGGGCTCAGGCAAGCAGTTTGACCGTTTCCGCACGGGTCCTCATCGAGTCCCTCATCGAAGGTCAGATCTCGGAGTCGCAGCTCATCGAGGCACAACAGGCATTGGACGCCGGAGACGGCACCCTGGACCGAACGATCTTGGCACGGATCAAGCCTGACGGAATCGATCGTATCGGCGAGCCGCGGTTGGTGGCGATCGTAAGAATACCTGCCAGGCTCTTGGATCACCGCCTGGATGCGCGTTATAACTCCCCAGAGGCAGTAGCTATTCGTAAGCGTATCAGAGATCTGAGTATACCGACCGCTCGCGTCGATTCGCTGGTGAAGTTGACCTGTGGCCCGTTCGGCTCCACCCTTACCGCAGATGAACATGACCCCAATGGGGATATGTTGCTGGTGCAGCCGACGAATATCAGCGGAGACTATTTTGAGTATACCAAGTCTTGGCGGATCAGGTCGGCTGATGCTGAGGATAAGGGCTTGAAATCGTATGATCCTGGGACCCTACTATTTGCGCGAGTCGGGGTATATCCCCATGTTGGCGTTTTGCCTCATGGCGTTCCGAGAGCGACGATTAGCTCGTCTATGATTGCAGGTGAATCGCTAGGTAAGCTGGACCCGCATTATGCATTCAGCTTTTTCCGCTCATCCGCCGGATATAAACTGCTCTTGGCCGCTCAAAAGATCACTGCACAACCTACCATTGGCACAGATGAAATTGGTGCGACGGCATTGGTGTTACCGCATCAGTATGCGCAAAGATACATCGGTGATAAAGTCCGGCAGGCCGAGCAGAGGAGATTCTTGGCGAACAGTCTCGCCGTCTCCGCAAAACTGTTGGTCGAATCTCTTATTGACAACCAACTCACCGAGTCGCAACTCATCGCGGCCCAGCAGGCCCTGGAGGCGGGCGACGATACCCTGGACCGGGCCATCCTGGCGCGGCTCAAGACCGATGGCATCGACGGCAGCGACGAGCCGCTCTTTCCGGACCTGGATCAACTCTACGACCTGTTGAGCCGCGCGACGCGGGAGGCGACAGCCGATGATGTCTGAGCACGGGGCGGACGCGGTCGCCAAGGCGCCGAGATCCCCCGGCGTTCGGCGCCGCAGTCGCCTAACGTTCCAGAAAGCATTGTTGAAACAGGTTCTTGCGGAAGCCCCTCGCCAGGATCATTTTCGTGACATCACGAAGATGATCGTGCGGGGAACCAGACTCCGGAAGCAGCGGTTTAGGATTCGGTGCGCAATCGCTTGTCCACCCTGCGGCCGGAGTTATGATCCAGGCCGGGCGCTCCGATGATGCCTAGCAGACGCTCCAGCGTTCAGGGCCGGTTTTCAAGGTGGATTCCGGAGGGCGATTCCGTGCCACGCCAGCGGCATGAATGCCCCGGTGGATGAGAATCAAAGAGAGAGAAGCTTTATGAACATGAGCATCGCTGTTGCGGATGAATTGATGAATGAGGCATTGCGGCTGACGGGGCTCGCCAGTAGTGAAGAAGTAATCGAGGTAGCCCTCAAGGAGCTGGTTGAAAAGCGCCGCCATGATGTGCTTGCACAGGCATTCGGGCGGCTCCCCTGGGACGGGGATCTCGCGGCGATGAGGGCCGACGCGTGATCGTAGTCGACTCTTCGGTCTGGATCGATTACTTCAACGGCAAGCTGACCCATCAGACTCTTTTCTTGCGAGACGAAATCGACCGCCGGGAAATCGTCGTTGGGGATTTGATCTTGTGCGAGGTCCTGCAGGGCTTCCGATACAATAAGGACATGATGGTTGCCCGCGAACTGCTGTTGGGCTTTCAGTTGCGCGATATGGTGGGTCGGGAAATCGCGCTCAAAGCGGCGGAGTCCTATCGGATATTGCGTGCGCGCGGGATTACGGTGCGCAAGACAATCGACGTGCTGATCGGTACTTTCTGCATACACAATGGTTTCTCGCTCCTGCATGATGACCGTGATTTTGATGCGATCGAGCAGCTTGGGCTTCAAGTGGTCAAGCCGACTAAGCCGCAATGAATCCGAATTGCCCGCTCTGTAGTGGTTCTCGTACTCAGGGGCACGCCACCTTTGCCGCCGAGTTGGGTTTCGGCGTGGTCGTGGTGCGGCATGTGCCGGCCATGGTCTGTGACCAGTGCGGCGAGGAGTGGCTCGACGACAGCGTAGCCGAAACCCTGGAGTCGGTCATCGCCGCGGCGCGCACCAAGCACACCAACGTGGAGGTCACGGAATGGCGGGACCGGGCGGCCTGAACCGTTTTTCCGGTTCCGCTTGAGAATGAGAAAGACGAACACTTTGGCGTTTGAATTCGAGGTTGATCAGCGATGAAATTTCCGGGGCTTGAGCGAATCACCATCGATCCCCGTGTCATGGGCGGCAAGCCATGCATTCGCGGGATCAGGATCACCGTCGGTACCATCACCGGTTTACTCGCATCCGGAGAGTCTGTCGACAGCGTGCTGGCGCTTTATCCGAGCCTTGAACGCGAGGATATCTACGCCGCCCTGGCCTATGCGACCTGGCGCGCCGAGGAATCTGCGGAGAGTGGAATGAACGCTGAAACCGAACGCACTGCCCGGCGCTTTCTCGAACGAGTCCGGGAGCGATACGACGTCACCGGCGCGGTGCTGTACGGCAGCCGGGCGCGTAAGCATGGGGGGTGCGACAGCGATGCGGACCTCGCGGTTCTGTTGAACGGTCCGCCTGGCGATCGCATCGACGTCGCGGTCGTCATGGCGGGGCTCGCCTTCGATGTGATGTTGGAGACCGGTATTCTGGTGGACCCGCTGCCGTTGTGGGATGAGGAGTGGAGTCACCCGGAGCGCTTCGTGAACCCCGCCCTGATCGCCAATATTCAACGCGATGGAGTGCGGTTATGAGTCAGGGGGCATCATTCCCCGCGGATGTCACCCGACGCGGAGCGTCGCGGGCTGCATTCCCACGCGGAGCGTGGGAACGAGACGAACGCGTTGGAGCGCAGTGGGCGCGCGTATGACGATTCCAAACCTGAAGGTCCTGGAGGGGCTGGATCCGGACCTCCGAACTGCCCTGGTGTCCCAGGTGCGGGACCTCTGGACGCACGGATCGACCGCCATCGAGGGCAACACCCTGACGCTCGGGGAGACCAAGTTCGTCATTGAGGAGGGTTTGACGGTCTCGGGCAAGTCGCTCAAGGACCATCAGGAGGTGGTCGGCCACGCCCGTGCAATCGAGTTGATTTACACTTGGATGGCGGAGCCGGTGACCCTGGAGCGACTGTTCGATTTGCACCGGGCGGTGCAGACGGCGGTGGTGATCGATATCTGCCAGCCCACTGGGGCCTGGAAGCTGGAGCTCAATGGGACCTATGCGGTCACCCCGGACGGACGGCAGACCTTCATCGAGTACGCCGCGCCGGCCGCGGTGCCGGCGCTGATGGATGCCTGGCTTGCGGAGCTGAACCGGCTCTGTACCGTGCCGCTGGGTGAGTCCGATGCCGTCAGTGCCTATGCCCGCCTGCACTTGGGGTTCGCGCACATCCATCCCTTCTGGGACGGCAACGGGCGCATGGCCCGCCTGCTCGCAAACCTGCCGGTGCTGCGGGCCGGCTACCTGCCGGTGGTGATCGAGGTGAAGGATCGCAAGCCCTACATCGATACCCTGGCCACCTATCAGCTCGCCGTCGGTGAGCTCACCCAGGCGAGCGGTGTCTGGCCTTGCCCCGCGCTGGCGGGTCCTTTCAGCGCATTCTGTCACGGCGCCTATGGGGCGACCCGGGCCTTGGTCGCGCAGGCCCAGGCGCAGCAGGCACGCAGGGGGCAAGGCGCATGAGCCAGCAAGGGAGCGCCGGGGCCATGTATGCCATCAAGCCGCTGCGCACCCTTTTGCGGTGCGGCACCTGCCAGGCCGGCGACCCAGGACTGGACCCCTTGCTCGCGGGCCTGGTGCATCCGGGTGGGGACGGGGCCCGTTTGGTCCTGAGTCGGCGCCTGTTGGTTGTCCGTGACCAACTCTCGACGGACGACGAGACGATCGCCGCGATCCTGGCCCGGGATGGGGTACTGCGTTCGGGCTGGGCGCGCATCCTGGCGGCGCGCTGCCGCGAGGCCGGGGAATTGTCCGACCCAGGTTCCCTGGTCCAACTGGTGACCCGACTGAAAGGGGCGGCCGGCTGGGTGGAGACGGCGATGGTGCAGCGGTCGTTGGCCCCGACACCCGCGGTCGCCATCGAGCGCGAGCTCCTGGGCGCGCCCGCGCAGCAGGCGCGCGCGACGCCGGCCCTGGTGCGGGCGATGGCCGCTGCCAATGTGCTGGACGCCTGGCGCGTTGAACCCCTGCCGCCGCTGTCCGCGATCGACGGTACGGGCGAGCGCGTCGACGACAACTGGTGTGCGGGGCGACTCCTCGCCCTCCCGGACGCGGCCGGGTACGCCGCCGACGCACACTGGCTGCTGTCGGGTGTCTGGCCTGGCGCTGTCGATCGCGAGGTCCTGGACACGCTACGCAACTGGGTCCTTCCCAATCCCTGGCCGCTGTTGCTCGCCGTCATCGGCTATGTCCAGGAGACCTGGGCCGCCGAGGGGCGCGGTGGATTGCTGCTGGAGCTGCCCCAGGGGCAAAGCCCCCATCACCCGTCCGAGGTCCAGGTGCTGGTGGCGGGTGCCGATGGTGCTGAGGTGCTGTGCGGGTCACTCGGGGGGCTGGTGCTCGGACTGCTGCGCCGCCGCGGGATGCGATTCTTCCCCCGGGAGCCCGACGAGGCCGCGCTGAACGCACTGCTGTCGCCGCTGATCGGTGAGCTGCTGCGCCGTCGGGTGTGGCGCTTCCACGAGGGTCTTTCGGGTCAGCAGGGTCAGTACGGCTTGAGCCCCGGGTTCTCTGACGCCTGCTATCGGATCAGCGGCACCCGCAGCCTGGGACGTAATGCCCGCGCCCTGCGCCGTGCCATCCGCGAGCAGGCGCAGTTGTGGCGACTCGACTGGCAGGGGCGGGTTGACAACGCGTTTTCAGGCTCGTTACGCGCGGCGGGGACTGCAGCATGACGCAGGTGAAAGACATGGATCTGACGCCTGATTACGTGACCGGTCTGCTGGAGCAGCACCGGTGGGCCGCGACCGGCGTCTCCGATTACCCACCGCGGGACCCCTTGGTGGGTCAGAGCCGCTTTTTCCGCCGCTACAAGACCTTTATCCGGACGGTGGACCAGGGCCAGGATCGCTTTGCCCACGTCTTCGCGGTCGAAGGGGAGTGGGGTCGGGGTAAGTCGCGACTCGGATACGAGTTGATCGCCCAGATCAACGATTGCTCGCGTGGCTGGTATGTGCGCGATGAAACGGGCCGGTTGACGGATGCGAGCCTGTTCGACAGCGCCCAACGCCGCGATGAATACCTGGGGCTCTATATCCGTTATTCGCAATTGGCGAGCGACTATCAAAGCTCGGACAACTGGTTCAGCTTCGGGCTCTACAAGGCGCTGTTGCCGCTGGCGACCAAGGCGTTCGACGGCTCCATCCAGAGCCGCATTGCGGCGCAGACCTTGCGGCGGCTGGAGCCGGAGGGGTTCGAGCCCGCTCGGCTCGCGGAGCTGTTGCAGGTCGAGGCCCGACACTCCGACGAGGCGTTGTACTGTGATCCTGTGCTTGCCACCACCCTGGTCCAGTCGGCCTATGCGTATCTCGGACAGTTCGGCATTCGCTATGTGCTGATCGTGCTGGACGAGCTGGAGACGGTCGCGGAGGCGGCCACTTTCGGGCTGGAGGCGGACCAGGAGAATCACCTGGACGGTCAGGCGATCCGACTGATCGGCAAGGCGATCAAGGAGGAGGACCCGCGGGCCAAACTGCCCTGGCTGCGTTATGTCGCCCTGTGCTCGCCGCTCCTGGGTCAGCAGTTGCGCGAGATTAAGTCGGTCGAACGCCGCTTTGAGCTGGCCGAACTGGAGTCCAACGCCTTTGCGGATGTCTCCGATTATGTGATTCAACTCAAGTCGGCCAAGCGGCTGGCCTTCGACTATCCCACCGGTTTGGTGGAGGCCGCCTATGCCATGAGCGGGGCCAACTTCGGTTGGTTCAACGTGGTCATGGCCAATGTGGATGCGGTGCTGGGGCAGTTCGTCGCGGCGGTCAGGGAGATCCCCGAGACCGGGGAGGTCATCGCGGCCGTGCTGGACAGCTCCGGGCGGGTGGCGAGCCATGTGCTGGACCATAACGCCATCGAGGGCATCGATACCAGGGACCAAGCCCTTCTGAGTCTGGCACGGCGGCTGCTTTTCGGTCAGTTACCGATCGCCCTGACGGGCTGCCCGCCGCGGATGCCGGAGCTGCTGGAGCATCGCAATGAATATAGCGAGCCGATTGCGAGCCGCTATCGTCGGGTGTTGTGGGATCGGATCGACTGCCGGCGTGCACTGGAGGAGGCGAAGTTTCAGCGCGATGAGGACGAGTGGCTCTATCCCGGCGTCGAGCAGGGGCTCAACCTCGATGCCCTGCTGGCGAATCTGCGCACCTTCGCAATCGTTGAGCCCGACCCCGGCGCCTTGTTGATCCCGCTTGCCTTGGTCGAATTCAAGCACCTGGTTGGCCTCATCTACAACCATCCGGCAGCGGAGTTTGCCGCCGATGCACTGTGGCAGAAGCTGGTGGGTGCGCAACGGGAATTGCCGCCCGAGGAGGCGACCCACATAGGCCCGAGCGTGGCGATGCTGTTGCGTCTGGACCTGCGCTATCGCAGGCAGCAGCACAACTCCATGATCTTCCGCGACCCGGGCCTGGCTGACGCCCACGCGGGCGCGATGCGTGACTTCGAGTCCGCCTGCCGAACGGACCGCGCACTGCGGGCGCGCACCCGGCTGACGGGTTTGTTCCGACTTCTGGATCGCAATTGGCACTATGCGGAGCCTGCCTTTCCTAACCGGGAGGGTCTGACCATCCAACAAGCCCAGCGTGGACGCGGCCGTGGTGGCAAGGGCGGGCTGCTGTTCTGCGATGGACTCAAGCTGCATCCGGACGGCCAGGTCTGGTTTGCCTGGGTCGGCAGCAACGCCGAGCTCGTAAGCCTGCATGCCCTGGTGCGGAGGATCGGTGCGGAGTCGGGGCGCCTGCCGGTCATGGCGTTCACGGGGTCGCTGGGGGTCCTGGAGTACTACGAGAAGGGCGGCTTCGACGATCCTTCGACTCGGGGTAAGAGCGACATTCTGCTCTATTACCTGAACAGCTCCGAACTGGACGTCATGGAGCGCATCGGTCTGCTGCCCGAACAGGCGGCGGGTCTGGAGATCAAGGATGAGACCTTTACCAGCAGGTTCAAGGCCCGTCTCAACGCCATTCGTGAATTTGCCTACCAGGCCATCCATCGCTGGCGCCGCGAACTGGACCGACGCGGGCTGATCGCCTGGCCGCTGCGCCCCGGCGGCAAGCTCAATTCGGAAGACCGGGCCCTGTTGTTCAAGGCTTGGAAGCTGTTTGCCATCGAGCAGCCCAAGCTCTGCGGGCTGCATGCAATCACCCCGGAGCACGGTATCGATGCGGAGTCTCTGGCGGGGCTGTTCGCGCGTCTGACCTTGAGTGACCAGCAGCTTGGGCAGGGGTTCGGCAAGGACGAGCACGCGGGTCTCTTCATCGATCTCGATCAGCCGGGGCAGGCCCAGGCGCGATTCCCCGCGTTTTTGACCAGGATTGCCGATCCGAGCAAGCCGCGCTCCTGGACTCTGGAGAAGGCCCGCGCCGAATGGTATTGGGGGCATCTCGCGACGGTCGCCGGACTCTCGACCAAAGGGGTCTTCGAGGATTGGATGTGGTGGTGCGCGAGCCTGCATCTGTTGAAGCCGCAGGACGACAGCGCCAGAACGCCCCACTGGATTCAGGTCGGGCGTCCGGAGCTGGCAAACCGACTCCAGGAGGCGGAAAACTGGCTCGACGGCCCGGCGCCGGACGGCTATCGGGAAACGGTGAAGGTGCTCGATCGGGTCTTCGGGAGCGATCAGATTCCGGGTAAATTCGCGCCCAAGGGGGCGGCGGTTCCGGGTGTCCAGACGGTCGAGGCGCTGGAGTATCTGGCGCGGGCACACACGCTTGTGGACACCTTGACGACCGAGGAGGAGACCCTGACCGAGGTCGAGATGAACGACACCCTGTGCCGGCGGCTGCCGTCAGTCGTATGGGCGCGCCTGGAGATGTTGGCATCGATCGACCGCGTCAGGCCCCAAGAAACGCCCAAGATCGGCATCGACAACGTGCGCACCTTGGGATTGGATGATCCCTCCCGGTCACTCTATGAGCGTGTCGCGCAGGCCCGGTTGTTCGCCGAGCGGGTCGTGAGTGCCGGCGGGACTATTTCCGACCAGGTGAACCGTCGGATCGCCGAGATCGAGGCGGACCCGGACGCCGATCCGCCCTTCCCGCGGCGCCTGTTCACGCTCTCGCTGGAAACCATTCGCAACATCCTGCAGGGCGCCCTGGAGAATGCGACCGACACCGACACCCAGAAGGAGGAGGACAGTGCCGGCACCGAGACGCTGCGTCATTTCCTGCGGGCGCTGAAGCTGGATAAGGCGGCGGAACGGCTGGATCTGCTGGCGCGGGAACTGGGCGTCGACTTGAGGAGCGGTCATGCGCGACCCTTCCTGGAGGTCGATGGGCACATTCTCCACGCCTACCGGCAACTCAAGGACCGCTACAAGACGGCAAGGGACTTGACCGCGGAGGTGAGCGAGCGCATCGGTAACGCCCAAGGTGCACTGGAACCACTCCCCCCGGATTATGCGCAAGTCGATCACCCGATCCTTCTGGAGCAGCTTCTGGACCAGTTGCGCCAGGTGGAAGAGAGCTTCGACGAACTGGAGGAGCAGGTCGATGAGCAGCGGGCGCGGATGCGGCTCCAGGCGCGCAAAGGGCAGTTCTCGGCGTTCCGCGATATCCCGGAGTCGATGGTCAAACCCATCCATACCAGCGCCGCGGTGCTCGGGGGTCGGCTCCAGAGGATCGAGAACGAGATCCAAGCCTACCGTGCCGCGAAGGTGCAGGCCGCCAACGGCGGCTTGCGTAGGCTGATCAACCCGCTACTCAAAGCGACCGGACAGGGCGAGATCCCACCGGTCACGGTCGAGGGGCTCACGGCCCTCTCGCTCCACGACATGAACGTGGAGCTTGACCTTTGGCTGCAACAACTGGCCGGGCAGGGCGAGCAGGCCCTCGCCGGGTCAGTCCCACTCGAGCGGTGGCGCGCTATCGCCGAAGACTTACTCGCCGGGCGTGAGCCCGTTATGACGGATTCGGAGCGCGACGGGCTCGTGAAGCGACGCATCCTCCAGGTCCGTATCGCCTTCGGGGAAGGTCCATGAGGTTCTACCTGGACAGCGGCCTGGAGCGCCACCGACGTGGCCGCTTCTTGACCTCTCTCGTCGGCGCCGAGAGCGCGCTGGATGGCGCCCCTGAGTCCGGCGTCCTGTTGGCAATCGGCAAGGATTTCCAGGTCGGTCCGGATGATCAAAGGGAGGCCCTGATCGATTGGACCGCGCGGCCGGGGCGCACCCTCCTGCTGTTGCCCCCCTACGCCGAGGCGGAACTCTGGTCCGCCCTGGACTGGCGGCTGGCCTTGCGCGAGACCAAGCCGGCGCCGAACGGCGCGCGTATCCCAGACCTCTTGGCCGATGAAGTGAGCTACACGATCGCCGGCAGGGACGGCGATCTTGACCGGGAGGCCGGGCACCTTTGGGCCGATGGCACGGTCAACACCCGCTATCTGAAGACCCACTCCGGGTCAGGTGTCTTTGCTGCCACCTGCCTGCCGCTATGGTCCATCACACTGCTCGACGAGGGAGATCCCGTCAAAGCCTGGCTTGACGCCTTGCACGCCCACACCGGGCCGGCGCAGAGCATGGCCTTGCCGGCTGGTCCAACAAGGGCAGGGCAGGCCCTGGGCAAGGATGCGTTCGGGGTCATGGTCTGTCTTTACGGCTACGGAACTGCCGATCCAGACTACGTGATGCAGAGGGTCGAGGCCGAGGCGTTCCCAGTGGTCATACTCGGCCGCGAACAGCTCGACGGGATCATGAGCCGACTGCGGGGGGCCGATTATGTCGATCAGACCGGCCTGACGGAAGCGGGTCTTCAAGCGCTCCGCTCCTCGCCCTATTGGGGGTTTGCGCAGCGTATGCGGGAGGTGATCACATGACAGGCAAGACCCTGGCCCAATCACTGGCGATCGAGAGCCAGATTCGCCTGCCCGGCTCGGCCGGGCGCATCCTTGCGCAGATCCGCGATATCGAATCGGTCGCGCCGCTGTTCCGCGACGCCGGGCTGGTGCGCGCCGTGGCAAGGCCCAGCGTAATGGACCTCACTGTTTCTGGGGTGGCAACCCATTCGTCGATCAAAAAGGCACTGGGCGGATTCATCTACGCGTCCGCGGGTGTGCGCGTCGACATGCAGATCCGGCAGAACCAGATCAGTACGCGCGGCGGCGACTCCGTGGCGGAGCTGGACGACATCGATTTCGAGGCTCATCGCAAACGCCTGGAGCTGATCGAGATGCGCCACGGCTACCGGCTGGCGGAACGGCTTCTTGAAGTGGACGATCCTTCGGCCCTCATCCTGCTCGATACCCCCCTGTTTATCGACCGGCAGATGGTCCCCCGGGAGCGCGACCGGAAGCATTGGGTGGAGTACGAAAAGACGCGCGAACTGATCGCCGTCTTTTGGGACCGGCACCGCGGCAACCTTTTCCCGTGGGACCCGCGCGGGCCGATCCTGGCCAGCATCGTTGCCGAGCGGTTCACCGCTATCGTCAGCATTGCCCGCCAGGATCTGCGAAGCAGCGACGGACGCCGCGCGCTCTTGACCAGCGACGGCTACGATTCCGAGCGGATTCGGGACATCGCTGGGCTCGATGACAAGCTCTCAGGAATCGGCGACCAACGATTTGTCAACGGTATTCTCGGGGCCTTCAGCCGCACCATGGCGTTTCGCGTTTCAGAAGGGCAGAGCCGGATGGAGCCAAGGGCGGCGACCGGCCCGGGTGTCATCGGCTTTCACTTCAAGGGTGGGCGCGCGAGCACGATCCAGATGATTCAGTTGACGGGCGACGAGCCCGAGTGGCACAGCGCCGTTCTGGACGAGGTGGCTTGGAAGCTGATGGTTCTGGACATGCAGAACCGCCGTCAGGCCCGACCCATCCCCCAACTGCTTGCCGCTGAGCAACTGCGCATCCTTGATCAATTCGCGGGCTTCTACCGCCAAGGGCTGAATGATGCGATGAAGAGCAACGAGATTGAAGACACTTGGCTCGGTGGCCTGGAACTGGAGGATTGAACGATGCGGCACAGTGTGCTCGGTAAGCTGGTTGGGAACACTGGGGAGCCTGGCAAGCTCACCATGGTGGTGAGCGGGTCCTTCTCGGTGCGCCGCGGGGAGTTTGTGCGCATCCTTCATCAGGAGCGCCAGGACGAGCCGGGGGCGCCGGTGCTGGCCCGCGTAACCCGCATCCACCGTTCCAACATTCTCTTCAACTCCGGGCTTGGGGATGCGGTCACCGAGCTGGAACTGCTGCCGGGGGCTAGCGTCACCGGCGAGCACCTGTATGCGAATCTGGAACTGGTGGGGTATCGAGACCCGCTCAGTCACCAGATTCGGATACCGCGGCGGCCCCTCGACCCGGGTGCCGCAGTCGAGACCGTGGACTTCCAGTTCCTGAGCGATTTCTACCAGTTCAACGAGCACACGAGCCTGCACCTGGGAAACCTGGTCGGCTACGAGCAAGGCGAGAACCGGGTACCCGTCTACATCGATGTGAACAATCTGGTCACCGAGCACTTGGCGGTACTGGCGATGACCGGCTCGGGCAAGTCCTACACCGTCGGCCGCATCATCGAGCGGCTGGTTGCGCTCAATAACGGGTCCGTCGTGGTCTTCGACCCTCATGGCGAGTATGGCCGTGCCATGGCGCAAGGTCGGCTGACCTTCGCCGAACTCGATGGAATCGAGGACCCACGCGATCGTCAGTCCATCGCCCAGGTCAGGGAGATGCTGGTGCGGCTTCAGGAGGCCGATGCGGGTATCCAGATCTATACCCCTCAGCACGAATCCTTCCGTTACAAGTATGCCGGCAAAAACCGGGTCCTGGCATTGCAGTTCGACCGCTTTGAGATGGACGAGGTGACGGAGATCCTGCCTGGACTCACGGAGCCCCAGCAGCGGGTGCTCGATGTCGCGTTGCGCTATTGGCGTCAGACTGACAAGAGCGAGCCGCGGGACATCAACCGGCTCCGTTATCTGCTGGGTGAAGGCCTGGAGGAGATCAAAGGTTGGGACGATCTCACCGACGCGGAGGCGAACGCACTCAGCAGCCGTAGCGCGGCCGTGGCGTCCATGAAGCTGAACCGGGTCTTGAACGAGGCCCAGAGCTTTTACTCCGCGACCATGGCCGAGCCAACGGATATCTACCGGATGATCGGACGGCCCTCGAACCGTAAGGGACGACTCGTCGTGGTGGACCTTCAGGGCTTGAGTGACACGGCAAAGCAGGTCGTTTGCGCACTGCTGTCGAGCGAGATCCTGCGCGCGGCATCAAGCAAGAACGATCCGTTGCGGCCCTGTTTCGTGGTCTACGAGGAAGGACACAGCTTTGCCCCGGCCGACGGCAAGGCAGTCAGTCATCGGGTGATCAAGAAAATCGCTGGGGAGGGGCGAAAGTTCGGCGTCGGCTTCTGCATCGTCAGCCAGCGCCCTTCCAAGCTGGACGCCGATGTGACGTCTCAATGCAACACCTTGATCGCCATGCGCCTAAAGAATCCGGACGATCAACGCTTTATCGCCAAGGCCTCGGACATGGTAAGCAAAGCGGACCTGGACGAGCTACCGAGTCTTTCGACGGGGGAGGCACTGGTCTGCGGGCGCTCCATCCCCGCACCGCTCCTGGTCAAGGTGGGTTCCAAGGCGCTGGTGCATGGTGGTGAGTCTCCGCAGGTCCTGAACATCTGGGACAGCTTTCATGAATGACGCGCTGTATCGAATTCGAAGTGCGCTCGAAGGCGGGTTTATCGCGCAGTCCTACCCGGTCCTGACTCAACCCGGCATCAGGGATGAGGACATGTTGGTACACAGCCTCGGATGCAGCTTATGGACGACCCTGGGCCACGACCTGGGCTTCTCGGCAGTCGTGGAGGCTCCGGCGCCGTCAGCCTCCGGCGCCGACATCAGGTCCGACTCCGCCTGGTTCACCCGTGGCGACTGGCGGCCAGTGGTTCTTGTTGAGTTTGAGCGATTCGAAGGCGGCGAGCGCGGCCAGTTCAAACTGCTGGCGAAGTTGCAGAACCTCATGGAAGCGGCGTGGCGCTGGGGTACCGATCCGCGCCTCCTGGTGCTGTCGGCCTGGAGCAAGGGGGTAGTCAACGCCCCACGGAACGAGGCCTTCAGGGAACTACTTCGGAGCGGGTTTAGAAATGCCGCGGGCGTCAGGGTGCCGGGGTACCAGGATCTGCCTCTGTTAGTCCACCGCCTAATCCTCAATTCGAGTGGTACCCGCTTGCTGAGCCTCGACAGGAGTCTGTTGGAGGAGGTTTGGTGAAGTCTCAGAGCGCCCATTTCCTTCCGGGGGTCAACAAACGCCTCGGCCGGAAATACCTGCTGTTGGATAGTCTGGGCGATGGTACCCATGGGTGGGTCTGGCGCGCCGAACGTCTTTCCGACGGCGAGATCGTGGCGGTAAAGGTGCCGAAGGAACTATCCCGGGAAGATCGGTCGCTGGCGGAAGGGCAGGAGCTCAAGGGGATCGACGGTCACCCGAATGTTATCAAGATCTTCGACATGGGTAGGGTGCCGCCGGAAAAGGAATGGTATGCGATCGAAATGGAGTATTTTCCGAGTGAGAGCCTGGCCCAGAAACTGGAGCATCGCAGCCATCACTTTGGGAATACCTATCAACGGTTGTTCAACATTTACGGCCAGGTCCTGGACGCGGTCGAGTTCCTGGCGTCTCTAGACCCGCCGGTTTCCCATGGAGATATCAAGCCGCACAACATCCTGGTGGGTCAGTCCGACCTGGTGAAGCTGACAGATTTTGGAAGCTCGGCGCTACCCGAAGAGATCTACCTGCGTACGCGGGAGAATGGGGGCACCGTTCTCTATGCGGCCCCGGAATTTTCAGACTGTGTATCGCGTAAAGGGAGTTTTCAGGAACTGTTGGCGGGCGACATCTATAGTCTTGGGGTCCTGCTCTACCAGTTGATGACGGGCCGCCTGCCCCATGACACCCAAGCTCAGGTGAGGCGTCACGCCACCTTTGCAAAGCCGCGAGAGATTAACGCGTCCATCTCTCCTGTGCTCGAACAGGTGATCCTGACCTGCCTGCGTCGCGTCCCTGCCGAGCGCTATTCTTCAATCGGGGCCTTGCAGGCCGCTTTTCGAGAGTCGAGCAAGCATCAACTGGATTTCATTCCTTCGGCCGAGGTGCCTGCGGCCCCTGGTCAAACGACCGACTGGTCCACGGAAGTGATCTCAGCGATGGAGGTGGGTCATTACGACCGAGCCGCAAGGATCGCCGCATCGGAGCACGCTCGCTCCGGCGACATGAATGCCGTGGCGCTGCAGCTTCATGCGCTATTTCGTCACCGGCGGTGGTCCGATTTCACCAAGGCATTCGAGTCGACTCCGGAAATCGCTCTGGTTCCCGGTAACGAGGGTCAGACAATGCGACTCCAGGCGATTAAAGTCTTTATGAAGCTGCGGGCACTCGACAAGGCCAATCGATTACTCGACATTGCCCGGGAGCAAGGCGAGATGTCGCTGGAGCACCGGCTCTGCGAGGCATCGATTGCCGGTATTCGCGCCGATTATTCGACGGCGCGCGCCGGGCTTGAAGACCTGAATCGCGCCTACCCCAGGAATCCGGAGATCCTCTCGCGCTTGATCCAGGTCTGTGAGCAGCAAAGGGATTATCATTCCTCGGCTGGATTTCTCCGTGCCGCCGTGCGCCTGAACCCCCAGGACGAAGTGTTGGCTCAGAAGCGAAGGCGTTACGAGTTGCTTGGAGCCTGGTAACTGATGCGTGTTTACGTCGTGACTACCAGCAGAGGTAGTAATGACTGGGTTTTACCACAGAGTGATAAATCTTGAAAAAGCGGACATGTCTCAATTGCGCACGAGATCTTCGACCCCCAGGGCCAGCCATTCCTGACCTAGATGTTGCGCTTGGGGCACTTCGTGGCCAGGATAACGATTATCGGGGGCATCGGCGGGTATTTGTGCACCTGATCAGCGCGCAGAGCCGTGCACCGGGATGGCGCTCACGGATCGGGCGCAACGTGGCAAGCACTTGGCCATGGAAGGGCTCCTTGGCCTCAATGAGATAGATCAGTGCGCAGGCATCGAGAAAGACGATCACGCGCACCGGTCCCAGGCGGCACGTTCGGCGTCCAGGTCGGCATCGATTGCAGCCTTTTCCCTGGTGGTGCGGCTAGGCCGGGCGAGCCAGTCCCAGACGCTCGGCCCCGCCGTCAGACGCTCATAGTCTGCGGCGGCCAGGACCACGCAGCGCGGGTGGTCGTTTTCGACGACCTGTACCGGACCCGTTCGGAGTAAGTCGTTCAGGGCGGACATGCCGCGGCGCTCGATTTCCTGCGCTGGGATGTTGTTCATGGTGGCTTCCTTGATGGCGGCGGGGCACGTAGGCACGTGCCGATCAATTTGAGGATAGCAGCGACCGGTGGTTCCTTGGGCGGTTGTCAGGGCGACGCTGTCGCGTGAACGCGCGGCGGCGATGGCGCCGCTGCCGGTGGCCAGGTCCGTAGGGTCCGCTGTGCGGACCAGCGACCTGGCGGCTCGCGCGGTGGCCGGAATTGTGACCAAGACCCGCCGCCGCACCGGCGCCGCGCGCTCGGCCAGGTCCGCCGCTGGGTCCTCAGGTCCTTGTTCCTTGCCGCGACCTTGAGATATCGTGCCAACGTACCCCGACGTTCCGACTGGAGGAGGACCCACGCGATGAAACCCCTCTCCCACTACGACTCCGACCACCACCCCGGCGACCCCTACCCGGAGAGCGACGGCAAGCCCATGGCGGAGAGCACGGAGCAGTACGAGTGGCTGGTCAAGATCAAGGAGAACCTGGAGTGCCTCTTTGCCGGAGACCCCGAAGTCTTCGTCGCCGGCGACCTGTTCTGGTATCCGCTGCGCGACCGCAGCGTCGCCGACGCCATGGCCCCGGACGTGATGGTCGCCTTCGGCCGGCCCAAGGGCTTGCTTGCGCCGTTGCTACAAACAATGGGAAGAGGCCGACATCGCCCCCCAGGTGGTCTTCGAGATCCGTTCGCCGTCGAATGGTGCCAAGGACATGGCCGAGAAACTCGCCTACTATGACCGCTTCGGGGTAGAGGAGTATTACGTCTATGACCCGCCGCCCAACACCCTGGAGGTGTGGCTGCGCCAGGACGGGCGGCTCAAGCGGATGTCGCACCTCAAGGGCTGGACCAGCCCGCGGCTGGGTATCCGCTTTGCCCTGGGCGGCAAGACACTGGAGATTTTCGACCCCCAAGGCCAGCCATTCCTGACCTCGGTGGAGCGCGACGGGCAACTGAGGCGCGAGCAGGCGCGCGCCGATGACGAACACCGGCGGGCGGAGCGTGAGGTCGCGCGTGCCGACGAGGAACGCACCCGCGCCGACCGCGTGGAAGCCCTGGCGGCCGCGGCAAGCGTCCGTGCCGAACAGGAGCGGGCGCGTGCGGAGCGACTGGCCGAGCGGCTGCGCGAACTGGGGATCGAGCCCTGAGAGCGGGCGGCCGGGGCGGTTGGGCGATTGGTGCGGGTAGGCCTGGGGGCTTAGTGCTCCGTAGAAGCCCGGGGTCGACGTGAGCGCGTCGTTGACCTCGTCGTCGAGCACGTCATAGCCGATGATCTTCGCAACCCCCGCCCGGTCCACTTTCCGCGTGCCGATCGTGAACTGGGGGATCGGCCGGGGATGGCCTTATCGGACCAGGAGTCGGTGCAGTTCCCGGTGTGCGGCAGCGTATAAGTTCACCGGGCTGGTCGGATACTTGTCTCCCTCTAGATGACCAGGGAGCCCCGACGCGCGCCCTTGACGACGCACCCTACAGGTTAGACAATCCTAAGCGCCCGTCCGGAGTCTCGACTATTTCTTTCTCCACTGTTTCTTTCCGTTCGGGCGAACCCACGCGAGTCTTTTGGTCACACGACGAGGAGGTTGCCGTGCTTGAAATAACACATCGCGCTATGGAGCAGATGGCGAACGGTATGTATCAGGAGATTGCCACCACACTCCAACGCAAACTTGGTGATCCCGACACCGCAACACTACGATCCTACGTGGATCGGGCGCGAGCTTATGGAGTTACCAAGCGGACAGATCTGATCGCATTCGCGGAGTGTGTCTGGTATATCGACTCTTCGGGTTACGACATGGAGAAAGTCGATCGACTCATGCGCAGCGAGGAGTTGAGCATCGATCATAAGTTGATCCCGCTCCGGACGCTTTCGGATATGCTTCAAAGGTAATCCCCTGATGGATAAATTTTTGTGCCAGGAATGCGCGGACTGCACGGGGTCGGAGAAAACCACGGTACCTGGCGAAAAAACGATTGCGAGTTACCGCGGTGCTCTGAAGTCCCCGTTGTCCGTTATGTGGTATCTTCCGGAGAATAACGAACTGTTGAAAGTCGAGATATCCGACACAGAGGTGCGGTCCTGGATTAGGGATGCAGCAGACTACCACGGCATCCCACATTCCGTTCTTGCCGTTATACTGCAACAAGAGAACAATCCGGATGCAAGCGCCCGAAGGCAATTTCTGCAATTCGGCGAGAGGAGTGTGACTACGTTTTCGGCCGTTGTTGACGAGTATTTTTTTGATCTCGTTCCCGATAAGGCGTCGAAAGGATCCTCCGGTTTCGCGAACATGAGCTATAACACGCTTCGGGATACTGCTGAATATACTGAGAAACTCTATGGCAAGAACCCAATGCCGGACGACGTGCGGTATCGACTACTCGGGTACGATCAAGATACGCGAATTCCTGGTGACGACTATAAAGCGGATCTGTATTATTGTGCCGCTCACATTCGGCAACTCATCGATCGAGTTGTCGGGCAACCATGTCACGCCGGAGCGCTAACTCACGATCAAATCAGATCTGTTTTTAAGGCATACAATGGCGCAGGGCCATTAGCTGACAAGTATGCGACGGACGCAATGAAAAAGCTGAATGGAGCCATGGCTGGGACCACCACTCTCTACTTTTACGAAAGGTGAAGTGGTCTTGTGCGTCGTCGCGCGCAGGGCGGTCAAATCCCATTGTCGCGCCTGGTTTTGCTTCTGGCTTAGAGTGACCGCCATATGACCAGAAGGTCGATCGGCTTAACGATTTTTCTTGCGTTTCTAGTGCTGTTCGCGGCGGTGTTTGCGTCTTCCCCGGCTTATCTTGGCAACGCTTGGTTGTCGGCAACAGGTCGCGGGTATTTTATACCGGCTGAATCGTCCTTCCGCGACTTCCTTCCGGTTGTCATGAACCAAGGATCCGGCGAATGGTGGATCTATGCAGAGGATTCGCTCCGATATTACTATGCAGGCGACGGCGTTTCTCCTTTCCCCTATGTCATTATGCGGAAGACGGATGCAGGGAGCTGTCCCGGTTTCCGGGCAGGCGACTTTGCTACTTGGTGCGCCAAAGAATACCCGACTGGGAAGGGGCCGTGAAACGCAACCATTAGAAACACCTCAGGACCTGCTACTCCGAAAGGTGCATCTCTCCCCGATTCCCGCCCCCAACACGGCAGAACACGCGCGGCCAAGTCCGGCGTGAGGCCCTTGTCCCGCGCCGCGTGCCGAGAAGCTCGCCTACTATGACCGCTTCGGGGTGGAGGAGTATTACGTCGATGACCCGCCGCCTAGCACCCTGGAGGTTTGGCTGCCCAGGACGGGCGGCTCAAGCGGATGTCGCACCTGAAGGGCTGGACCAGCCCGCGGCTGGGTATCCGCTTTGCCCTGGGTGGCAATACGCTCGCGATCTTCGACCCCCAGGGCCAGCCATTCCTGACCTCAGTGGAGCGCGCCGAGCGGCTGTGCGGCGCCCCCAGTGCCGGCCCCTGCCTCAGCGCGTGCGGTGTCGCGAGGGTATCGTAGCCTGGTATGGCCGGGATCAGGGTCAAGGCCCTCCCCCGTGCCCATCCAGAGTCGGCGGATCAGAGGGCGGCATCGGGAGCGACAGAGATCGGGGTTGAAGAAACAGGGGAAGAACGCAATACGACACGGAAACCTAAGAGGTTGCTCCGGCCGTCGGGTAGAAGCATAGCCCGGCACGCACAGCGCGCGAGGCCCTGAACATTGAGCCACGAACCGCCGCGTACGACCCGTGCTTGACTATCCCCGGCGTCCAAGTCCTCGCGCCGCGGGTCGTTTACTTGACTGTAATCCAACGCCCATAAGCTGCGCGTCCACTCCCAGACGTTGCCGACCATGTCGTATAGACCGAACGCGTTGGCTAGGAAGCAGCCGACCAACGACGTATCCCTAATGTTTGAATCCGCATAGTTAGCGGCATGCGGGTTGGGCATATCCCCCCAGGGGCAAACCGAGCCCCGCCGCCCGCCTCGCGCCGCCACTTCCCACTCCCGTTCGCCCGGCAGACTCACCTGCCACGAGCCTTGTCGTACCAGTCGGGCAGCCTCGGACCCAGTCAGGACCGACCCGTCCGCCAGGGCTCGGTGCAGCCACCGGCAGTAGGCCATCGCCTCCCGCCAGTCAATATAGCGCACCGGCCGGCTATCCGGATCGTCGAGTGCCTTCGGGTCACGGGGCTCAGTCCTCGTCGCTGCGAGGAAGGCCCTGAACTGCCCGACCGTGACCAGATAGCGGGCGATGTAGAAGGCGGGTGTCGGCGTGGGGGCGTCGTTGATTTCGTGGTCGGGCACGTCATACCCGATGATCTTCGCAACCCGCAGCCGGTCCGCGGGCTGTGTTCCGATCCTGAACTGTGGATCGGCATCAATCGGTACGAAGCCAAGCCAGTCGTCCCCCGGAAGGTGGTAGCGGCCCGGATCGAAGCGGGGGTCACCGCCCAGGCGAGGCACGAGACCTGCGACCCGGACACGCACCGATGCCCTGCACTCATTGGGGGTGCTCCCATCGCCTAGCGCTGCCATGATCCGTGCGGCACACTCGGCCTTGACGGGCTCCCCACTTTCTCGCCACTCCAGCGAGGCGATGCCCGCCAGCTCGGCCGCGGCGATCCGGGCGTCCGGCGTCTCCCCAGCCCGCGCCAGCGCCGCCAGGAATTTACGCGCGGTTGTGGGGGAGTGGACCCCCAGATAGCCAGCCAGGAGCAGGATGGGCTCGCGCCACCAGGGGTCGTTCAGGTGTCCCTCGAGACGCTTGACGATGGCGGGGTGGCCGCCTGCACCCATGGTTACCTGCCCCAGATAGCGCGCGGCGAGGAACTCCTGAAAGGCCAGATGGATGAAGCGATAGACCCCGGTGCGCTCCTCCAGCACGCTGCCGCGCTGGCGGGCGCTCTGCAGGAACACGTCGATGCGCTGAATGAAATCGGCCTCCTGGCTCAACGCGGCCTTGATGTCCGCCTCTTCGATCTCGCGGCCCTGGTCGCGGCCCTGCCCGTGCATGTGGAAGGCGAGGTGCTGGGCCATTTCGCGGAAGCGCGTCCAGTCGGTGGTGAGTTCCGTGATATTGTCCTGCTCCCGCCCGTAGTCCACCTGAAGCAGGGCATTGATGGTCTTGTCGAACAGGTCGGCGCGCTCGTCCGGCAGGCAGCGGTTGTTGAGATGCACGATGAGCAGCAGGCGCACCATCAGGGGGCTGTCCACCAGCGCCTCGGCGTCGTTGCCCAAACGCGCGCGGCGGTCCTCCTCCAGCCGCCGGATCCCGTCCAGCAGGTCGGTCACCCGCTCGCCGCGCAGGGCGGCATCCAGCGGGTGAATGCAGTCATAGGCTTGGCGCACCATTGGGGCTATGTGCTGGTCGAATTCGAGTGGCTGCACTAGGATCTCCTTAAACTTGGCACCCGGAGCCGTGCTCCGGTCGCGGTAGGCGGCCGTGCGGCAGGTGACCAGGACGCGCATGGCATCCCGTCCGCTCACAAGCTCGTCCACCGACTGGCGCACCTCGGCGCGCTCGGACTCGTTCGCCACCTCGTCGAGCCCGTCGAGCAGCAGGAGGCAATCGCGACCGTAATTCAGAACCTGCACGAAGAAGTCCGCGGGGAGGCCAAAGTTCGCTTGCTTGCTGATCAGGTGATAGGAGATGAAATGGGCGAGGGTCCGGTGCTCCGGTGGGGCATTGCCCGGCAAGTTGCGAAGATAGCGGGCGAAAGAGGCGAGCGGGACGAAGAGCGGGAGCGGCAGGGCCTGCGGGGCGATGGTTAGCCCAAGGCGCGAGCGTGCAGGCTCAGACTCACCCGCGAGAAGCGAGGACGCGAGGGCCCAGGCCATGTGCGTCAACACCGTGGTCTTGCCGGATCCGGGCCCGCCGACGATCACCAGGCGATTGCCGAACCCGAGCACCTGGCTCAGTGCGAGGTCCGACCGACCGTCGTTCATCCACTTGGCGCGCAACGGCACATAGGCCGTCTTGAGATCTAATCTCACCACCGGCACCCCACCCGCGCGCTCGATCCCGCGTAGTTCGATGCATTCGGTGCGTTCCTGCAGCCAGCGCAAATAACCGGTTACCTGTCCGGCGAGCGGAACTTTCCGTTGGGTGATATGCTCTGTCAGTTCGGTGATCTCGTCCGTCAATTGAGCACTCTGTTCGCGCTCTCCGGAAGGGGCTTCGGATAGCTGCTCCAGGGCACGTTGCTTTTCGACGAGCTGCGCTTCTAAATACTTGATCTCCCTATTCTTGGTAGCGAAGAAATAGTTGGCGATGATTTGGGTGCCGGTGTTGATGGTGCCGGTATGGGTACTGCCGATATTCACGGCACCCTTGCCGAGTGCGGTGGCTCCGCGACCCTGCGCGACTGGGCCGCTCCCGCTGTGCGTCGCCTGGTAGCCGTCGGCGCCGACCCCGGCAACCGTGTCCCGCTCCGGCTCAAAGTTGATGAATCCGTTGGCGGCCAGTTTATCGAGCTGGCCGTTGAAATGGAGGTGCAGCCCGTCGCTGGTCTGATAACCGGTATAGAAGTGACCCAGTGCATCCAGCTTCTCCTGGAAGGCCCAGAGGCTTTGCAGGTCTTGTCTGTTGGCGTTGCCGGTGCTGATCGGGGCGTCCTTGAAATAGGTGAAGATGAATGGCCGGTTGGCGGCCTGGAACTGGCCGAAGGCGGTATCGAATTCTTCTTGAGTGTAGCGACCGACCTTGGTCCAGAACAGCATGACGAAGAGATCGCAGCCGCTGATCGCCTGGTTGTATTGGGCCTGGAGGCCGGTCTGAGATATGGCGTCGATGAAGTCCTCCCAGATGACCAGTTCCAGGAAGACCCCGCGGGCGACCCACTCCTTGTTCTTGCGGTTGATGAAGACCTCGAATGCCAGCCGATCCGCCTTCAGTTCAGCGGAGGAGGCGAGAAAGAGCTTGATCGTCTTCGTCCTCATGCCCAGTCTCCGGCGCGGTTTCACGCGAATAAACGGGCGGGGCGGGACGCCCCGCCTCCAGTCAGCCCATCATAAATTCGTATTTCCCACATACTGATTTTCTACTGAAAATCAGTATCAGTTACCCATCATCATCGTCAGCTGTTCGCTCCGATACTCCGCCAGCAACGGCTCGACGATCTGATCCAGCGCCCCCTCCATCACCTCGTCGAGCTTGTAGAGGGTAAGGTTGATGCGGTGATCGGTCAGCCGATTCTGCGGGAAGTTGTAGGTGCGGATGCGCTCGGAGCGGTCGCCGCTGCCGACCTGGAGCTTGCGCGATTGGGACTCGGCGGCGGCCTGGGTGTCCTGGGCCTGGGAGAGCAGGCGGGCGTGCAGGAGCGACAGGGCGCGGGCCTTGTTCTTGTGCTGGGAGCGCTCCTCCTGGCACTCCACCACCAGGCCCGAGGGCAGGTGGGTGATGCGCACGGCGGAGTCGGTCTTGTTGATGTGCTGGCCGCCGGCCCCGGAGGCGCGGTAGGTGTCGATCCGCAGATCGCCGGCGTTGATGTCGATGGCGTCGATGGACTCGACCTCCGGGAGCACGGCGACGGTGCAGGCGGAGGTGTGGACCCGGCCCTGGGACTCGGTCTCGGGGACGCGCTGCACGCGGTGGGCGCCGGGCTCGAACTTGAGCCGGGAGTAGACGCCGCTGCCGCTGATGCGCACCACGACCTCTTTGTAGCCGCCCAGCTCGCCCTGGCTCTCACTGTAGACCTCGGTGCGCCAGCCGCGCGCCTCGGCGTAGCGCAGGTACATGCGCAGCAGGTTGCCGGCGAAGAGGCCGGCCTCGGCCCCGCCGGTGCCGGCGCGGACCTCCAGAAAGCAGTTGCACTGGTCCTTGGGGTCGGGCGGGACCAGGAGGCGGTGCAGTTCGGGCTCCAGGGCGTCGCGGCGCGCGCCGGCGGCCAGGACCTCGTCGCGCGCCAGGGGGGCCATTTCGGGGTCGGCCAGCAGGTCCTCGGCCGCGGCCAGTTCCGCCTCGGTCTCGCGATAGCGGGCGAAGCAGGTCACCAGGGGTTCCAGTTGGGCGTACTCGCGGCTTAAGTCCCGGAAGCGGCCGGTGTCGGCCTGGGTCGCGGGTTCAGAGAGCAGCAGCGTGATCTCGCTGAAGCGCTCGTCCATGCGCTCCAGCCGGTCGCGGATCGAGCGGTTCATTGGGACGTGGCTGATTGCGCCGAGGGTTGCGCCGAGGGGCCGAGCTGGAACAGTTCATTGGCGGCCTCCAGGATGTCCGCCTCACCCTCCCGGGCGGCCTGGCGCAGCCGGGTGCTGGGGGCGTGCAGCAGCTTGTTGGTGAGGGTATGGGCGAGGAAGGTCAGGACATCGGGGGCGGACTTGCCGGCCTCGAGCTGGCGTTTGGCGCGCTCCAGGACCTCGTCGCGCAGGTGCTCGGCGCGGCTGCGGTAGTCGGCGATGACGCAGGCGGCGTCGAGTGAGCGCATCCAGCCCATGAACTCCTCGGCGTGGAAGGCGACGATCTCCTCGGCCTCCAGCGCCGCCGCCTGGCGCGAGCGCAGCCCCTCGTCGATGACCCCCTGGAGGTCATCGACGGTGTAGAGGTAGACATCGCTCAGGGAGGCGACCTCGGGCTCGATGTCGCGCGGTACGGCGATGTCCACCATGAACATCGGGCGGTGCCGGCGCTTCTTGAGCGCCCGCTCCACCGTGCCCTTGCCCAGGACCGGCAGGGGGCTCGCGGTGGAGGAGATGACGATGTCCGCGTCCGCCAGGTGGTTGGTGATCTCGGTCAGGGCGATGGCGAAGCCGTCGAACTGGGCGGCGACCTCGTGCGCCCGCTCCACCGTGCGGTTGGCGACGATGATGCGCCCGATGCCGTTCTGGTGCAGGTGGCGGGCGACCAGTTCGATCGTCTCGCCGGCGCCGATCAGCATGGCCGTCTGTTGCGACAGGTCACTGAAGATCTGGCGCGCCAGGCTGACCGCGGCGAAGGCCACGGAGACCGGGCTGCTGCCGATGGCAGTGTCGGTGCGCACCGTCTTGGCGACCGAGAAGCCGTGCTGAAACAGGCGCGAGAGCAGCTTGCCGGTGGCGGTGCAGCCGGTTGCGGTGGCGAAGGCGCTCTTGACCTGGCCCAAGATCTGGGGCTCGCCCAGGACCATGGAGTCCAGACCGCAGCCCACGCGCAGCAGGTGGGTCACCGCATCCCGGCCCGCGTGGGCGTAGAGGAAGGGGTTGACCCGCTCGTGCTCGACCCCGTGGAAGCCGCCCAGCCAGTGACGAACCGTCTCCTCGCCCCCATCATCGGTGGCACAGTAGACCTCGGTGCGGTTGCAGGTGGAGAGCACGACGGCCTCGTGGACACCCGCGTGCCCCCGCAGGTCCCGCAGCGCCCCGGCGATGATGTCGGGTCCGAAGGTGATGCGCTCGCGCACCTCGATCGGGGCCGTCTTGTGATTGAGACCGATAACCAGCAGTTTCATGTTGAGACCGTCAATTTGGACCCCGTGATTGTCCGGCTTTGGCCGCCGGATGCAAGTCATGGTTGCGCACGATCGCGAAACCACCGGGGCGGACCGCGCCCGTCGCCGCCCCCGCGCGCCGCGGAATGGTGCCGCAAGTCGATCTGTACCGCCAGTGTCCGACCGGGCTCGGTATACTCGCCCACTGGACCCCAGGAACCCCTCATGAGCGCCTCTTTGATGCCTGACACGCCGTCCCAGAAGTTCCGCGGGCTGCGCCCCGCCGCCGCGGGGCTCGTTTGCGTCCTGTGCCTCGGCGTGCTGCGCGCACCGTGCGCGGAGCCGACCGCGGCGGCACCGGTGCTCCCGGAGGCGCTTCCGGCGGTCCCGGCGCCCGCCGCCGGACCCGCGTCCGCCCCCGGAGTCCCGGTGCCAACCATGCAGCCGTCCGGCGAGGCCGCTGCGGGCGGGCCGCCGGATCACCTTCAGGCCCTGTCCCAGCCGACGCCCCCGGACCCGCCGCCGGCGCGGGCCCCGCGTCCGCCGGGGTCGCACCCGCGCGACAGCCTGGATGCCGACCTGGTCTACGCGGTGCTGGTCGCCGAGGTGGCCGCCCGGCGCGGCGACCTGGCGATGGCCTACACGCACTATCTGCACGCCGCCCAACTGACCCGCGACCCCAAGATGGCCGAGTTGGCGGTCCGTGCCGCACTCAGCGGCGATGACGACGCCGGGGCCGGGCGCGCGGTCGCCCTGTGGCTCACGATGGCCCCGGACGCGCTGGGGGCGAACCAACTCGCCGCCGTCCTGCGCATCAAGGCGGGCGACCGCGAGGGCGCACTGAGGCTCCTGTCACGGGTGATCGAGTTGGCCGGGGACCCCGAGTCCGGCTACCTGCAGGCGGCGGGCATCGTCGGTCGCGCGGTCGAGGCGCCGGAGCGGGTGGCGCTGATGAGCACCCTGGTCGCGCGCGACGAGGCCAATGCGCAGGCCCAGCAGGCGCTGGCCATCGTGGCCGCGAGCGTCGAAGACTACGCTGCTGCGGTTGCCGCCGCCGGCCGTGCCCAGGCGCTGCGCCCGGACTGGGACAAGCCGCGCGTGTTCCTGATCAAGCTGCTGCTGATCGAGGGTAAGCGCGGTGAGGCGCGGACGCAGATCGAGCAATTCCTCGCCGCGCATCCGGGCGACCAGGCCATGCAGTTGCTCTATGCCCAGTTCCTGATCGAGGAGAAGGACTACACGGGCGCGCGGAGCGTGTTCGCGCGCCTGCTGCAGGAGCGTCCGCAGGAGCCGGAAGTGCTGTTCGCCGCCGGTGTACTGTCGCTGGAGTTGGAGGACCAGGAGGCCGCGCGCGGCTATTTCACCCGCCTCTACGAGACCGGGGAGCGGCGCGACGAGGCCGCCTTCTATCTGGGTCAGGTCGAGGAGCGGGCCGAGCACCCGGCCGCGGCGATCGACTGGTATGCCAAGAGCCAGGGCGCCCACCTGATGGACGCCCGCATCCGCACGGCCGTGCTGCGGGCCAAGGGCGGCGAGGTCGAGCGCGCCCGCGAGATCATCCAGCAGTTGCGCGACCAGGTACCGGACGAGGCGCAGGTGCTGTTCCTCGCCGAGGCCGAGATCCTGGACCAGGTCGGCCGCCCGGATGCGGCCATGCAGGTCTACGGCGCCGCGCTGGCCGCCTTCCCGGATGATCCCGACCTGCTCTATGGGCGGGCCATGTACGCGGTGAAACTCGAGCGCATCGGGCTCGCCGAGCAGGACTTGCGACGCATCATCGCGGCCCATCCGGACCACGCCGACGCGCTCAACGCCCTGGGTTACACCCTGGCCGACCGCACCGATCGGTATCAGGAAGCCCTGGGGTATATCGAGCGCGCCTACCGGCTCAAGCCCACGGAGCCGGCCATTCTGGACAGCGCGGGGTGGGTGAACTTCAAGCTCGGCCGCCACGAGGAGGCGCTCGCCTACCTGCGCCAGGCCAACGACGCGATGAAGGACGGGGAGATCGCCGCCCACCTGGGGGAGGTGCTGTGGGCACTGGGGCGTCAGGCCGAGGCCCAGGCGATCTGGGACGCGGCGCTCAAGGATCACCCGGACCACGACTACCTGCTCAAGGTGATGGCGCGCCACGCGCGGCCCGGTGCCGTCCCGCCCCAGGGTGAAGCGCCCCCGGGGTCCCCGGCCGCGCCGCCGACCTCCGACCAGACCCCCGATCCGACCCCAGATCCAACCCCGGCCCAGACCGGAAGCGAGTCGTCCCCGTGAACCCCGAACCGAACGCCCAGGCCTGGCCCGCGCCGGCCAAGCTGAACCTGATGCTGCGTGTCCTGGGCCGCCGCCCGGACGGCTACCACCGCCTGCAGACCGTCTTCCAGTTCATCGATTGCAGCGATCGACTCTGGTTCAGGCCGCGCCAGGACGGCGAGATCCGCCGCCATGCCGAACTGCCCGGCGTCCCCGAGTCCGCGGACCTGACGGTCCGTGCCGCCCGCGCCCTGCAGGCCCACACCGATTGCCGACGCGGGGCCGACATCCACCTGCACAAGACCCTGCCGATGGGCGGGGGCCTGGGCGGCGGCAGTTCGGACGCCGCCACCACCTTGGTCGCCCTGAACCGGCTCTGGGGCCTGGACCTGCCCGAAGACGAACTGGCCGGGATCGCGCTGCCGCTGGGGGCCGACGTGCCCGTCTTCGTGCGCGGCCGGGCGGCCTGGGGGGAGGGGGTCGGGGAGGAACTGACCCCCGTGGACCTGCCGCAACCCTGGTATCTGGTCCTGATCCCGCCCTGCCAGGTCTCTACCGGGGCGGTCTTCGGGGACCCGCAATTGACGCGGGACTCGGTTCCCGTCAAACTTGCCGACTTCGTTGCTGGTGACCGGCGTAACGACTGCCTCGAGGTCGTGCGTCGCGGTTACCCCGAGGTGGCCGCGGCCCTCGATTGGCTGCAAGCCGTCGGGGGTGGTCAGCTCACGGGCACCGGCGGGTGCGTCTTTGCGGTCTTTGCGGACCAGCACAGCGCCCAGGCCGCCTGTGAGACGGCACCACCGCGGTTCCGGGCCTTCGTGGCGCGGGGGCTCAACCGCTCGCCGCTCCTGGACCGGCTGGCGTCGGAGCCTTAGCGGTCCGGTACCTGGTCCGAGGTCCGGCCGGCCGTGTCCCGGGGTCACACGCGCGTCGTTATTGGGGCGTCGCCAAGCGGTAAGGCACCGGGTTTTGATCCCGGCATCCCCAGGTTCGAATCCTGGCGCCCCAGCCAACTCACATAGCCAACTCAATCTCGTCGAGCACTGACGCCCGCCCCACCCAGCCGGAAGTTTGCCTTGCCTGCCAGCCATATGATGGTCTTTTCCGGGAACGCGAACCCGGAACTCTCCGCCGAGATCGCCGGCCACCTGGGGCTCTCCCTGGGCAAGGCGGTGGTCGGTCAGTTCAGCGACGGCGAGGTGATGGCCGAGATCCAGGAGAACGTGCGCGGTCGCGACGTCTTCGTGGTCCAGCCCACGGGTGCGCCCACCAACGACAACCTGATGGAACTCCTGGTGCTGATGGATGCGTTGCGCTGGGCCTCGGCCAAGCGGATCACCGCCGTCATCCCCTATTTCGGGTACGCCCGCCAGGACCGGCGGCCGCGTTCGGCGCGGGTGCCGATCACCGCCCGGCTGGTCGCCAAGATGATCGGACAGGCGGGGGCGGACCGGGTCCTGACCATGGACCTGCACGCGGACCAGATCCAGGGGTTCTTCGACATCCCCGTGGACAATGTCTACTCCTCGCCGATCCTCTTAGGGGATGTCTGGCGGCAGAAGCACCCGGACCTCATCGTGGTGTCCCCGGACGTGGGCGGGGTGGTGCGGGCGCGCGCGCTCGCCAAGCGCCTGGACGACGCGGATCTCGCGATCATCGACAAGCGCCGACCCAAGGCCAACGAGGCCCAAGTCATGAACATCATCGGCGACGTGGACGGCCGCTCCTGCGTCATGATCGACGACCTGGTGGATACCGCCGGGACCCTGTGCCGCGCCGCCGCGGCGCTGAAAGAGCACGGCGCCCAGCGGGTCGTGGCCTACTGTACCCACGCGGTCCTGTCCGGACCCGCGGTGGACACCATTACCGATTCGGTGCTCGACGAGTTGGTAGTCACCAACACCATCCCGCTGCGCCCCGAGGCACGCAATTGCCCGCGCATCCGGCAACTGAGCATCGGCGAACTGCTGGCGGAGACCATGCGGCGGGTCTCCAACGAGGAATCGGTCAGCTCCCTCTTCATGGATTGATCCTCTTTTTTGGCTTGAGGCCAAAAAAGAGTGGTTGAATGCGAATTTTGTCAGCGTGGGGGCCCGTAGGGTCCGCTGTGCGGACCAGCGACCTCGCGCCCAGGCCCGATGGCCGGGGTAATGCTCAAGGCCCCTTTATCCCACGGATGACCTATCGCCGTTTCCCGAGCCGTTGAACTGCCCTTTTGTTCTCGCGTGCGCTGCGACCCCTGGCTTAACCCTGGGTCGTGCAGTTGGTTTAATTTGCGTATATTTGCGGACAACTCTTTCTTAGTCCGCTTTTTGTGTGCCGGGGAACCTGGTCGCGGGTTCCCGGCGCTTTGTTTGTGATGCAACTGGAGAACGCCCATGAGCGTGAATTTTGACGTCCTCGCCGAGCCCCGCAGCGATACAGGTAAGGGTGCGAGCCGCCGCCTGCGTCGTACGGGCCTGATCCCGGCCATCGTCTATGGCGGCCATCAGGACCCGCAGATGATTTCCCTGCGGCACAATCAGATCCTCCGTCACCTGGAACACGAGTCCTTCTACTCCCATGTGCTGAACCTCAAGGTCGGCGAGGTCGAGTTCCCGGTGGTGCTCAAGGACCTGCAGCGCCATCCGGCCAAGCCCTTCATCCTGCACGCGGACTTCTTGCGCGTGAGCCAGGACGAGAAGCTGCGCATGGTGGTGCCGCTGCACTTCCTGAACGTGGAGCAGTCCCCCGGCGTGAAGGGCGGCGGCAATGCCTCCCACACCCTCACCGAGATCGAGATCACCTGCCTGCCCAAGGACCTGCCCGAATACATCGGGCTGGACATCGCGCTCATGGACATCGGCGACATCATCCACCTGTCCGAGATCCCGATGCCCGAGGGCGTGTCCCTCGCCCATGCCCCCGACCCCGATGAGCCGGTGGTGGTGATGCACGCCGCCCATGCCGGGGCGGAAACCACCGAGGAGACCGAGGGCGACGCCTGATCGCGCCCGCGGCGAACCCCGACGACACTGGCCCGGCGGATCCGCCGTCGGGCCAACGCCCACCCGGAGCCAACACCGCCATGGACCCTGCCGGCATCCGCCTCATCGTCGGTCTGGGCAACCCGGGCCCGGACTACGCCCCCACCCGCCATAACGTCGGCTTCTGGTTCGTCGAGGCCCTGGCGCTCGGTCAGCCGTTCAAGGCCGAGGCCCGCTTCCACGGTGAGGTGGCGCGCCTGACCCGGCGCGGCAGTGATCTGCGCCTGCTCAAACCCGCGACCTACATGAACCACAGCGGTCGCAGCGTGGCCGCCGTCAGCCGCTATTTCGAGATCCCCCCCGAACAGATCCTGATCGCCCACGACGAACTGGATCTCGCCGTCGGCACCGTGCGGCTCAAGCAGGGCGGGGGACACGCCGGTCACAATGGCCTGCGCGACACCATCAACAATCTCGGCAGCCGCGACTTCTGGCGCCTGCGCATCGGCATCGACCACCCCGGCGACCGCAGCCAGGTCATCAACTATGTCCTCGGCCGCCCCTCCCGCGACGATGCGCTGCGCATCGAAGAGACCCTGCGCGACGCCGAGGGAATCATCGACGACTGCCTGGACGGGCGCTTCCAAGTCGCCATGAACCGGCTACATCGCGCGCGCTGATGGCCGCACAGGACCCGCGTGGTCTTTGCTCCGAAATCCGGCAATGGATCACGCCAAGACGCCAAGAAAGCCAACAAGGCCGTAGGGTCCGCTGTGCGGACCAAGCGCCGTGTGCCGCAATGAGGAGCCTGGAATCGGCAATTGCTCACGCAAAGACGCCAAGAACGCAAAGAAGAATCGAACTTTGCAAGCGATGATCCCGTTACCCGGCAGGTGAGCCGTACGACAGCGGTGTCGCCTTACAAAACATTGCGTCTTTGCGTCTTTGCGTGAATCAAATGCTCTTTCCAAAGTTATGGCACAGGAGTCAGCCGAATACCCTGTAGACTAGGATTCAGCGCAAGCGATAGACGTTGACGTCAGCCGCATAGTGTAGATTCTGCTCACCGCGCCGCCCCTCGAATGCAGCGGCGAAGAATGCCTTGAGTGACGGGTTGTTCTGTACGGGCGGACCGGTGAAATAGTTGTGGGCACTCTCGACCGAGGTGGCGCCGGTGGCATCGATATAGTACGCATTACGGGCGCTTAAATTGCGTAGGTAGCTGCCCAGACGATCCAACTGCTCATCGCCGGGTTTGCGCCGTGACCACGCCAGCGCGAAGTCATCCTCATTGATCGTGATGTGCAGGCGGTTACGGACCTGGATGGTTTCAACCCACTCCTGATGACCCTTGTTGTTGGCATCGGCGGCGATCAGCGAGACGTTGTCGAAAACCAGTCTTCGCGAGGCAACGTCGCTCGGAAGCAATGCGTACTGAAGAACGTAGTTACCCATGCTATGGCAGGCCAGGTTCAGCGTGACCTGGCATTCCTCCGCCAAGCGTTCCGAGTAAATTGCACGTGCCGCCCCGCGATTGTCTTGGAAGCTATTCGCGGCCTTGGCCCAGGCGCGCGCTCTGGTCGCCCGGGTCAGCAATTCGTGATAAAAATCGATCTTAGCGATGAAGCGGTTGAGCGCATCCATGGAAACACGCGCATCCTGCTTATCATCCAGGTAGTCAGCCGTCCCCCTGACCGCTCCTCCCCCATTTGCGGGCCAACTGAATGGTACAACGACAACCTGATAAAGCGCCTCCAGCGCCTCCGCCGTATTGAGCACATCGCCGATGTCGTTGTTGTATCCATGCACAAAGATCAGGATGTGGCGTTTCTCTTTGAGCGCCCGCGCCATGGTTTCGCAGGCCGCCCGCAGGCTCGCGTAGTAAGGACCCTGGAACTCGTCCGGGAGTTTGAACCGCTTCTTGAGCTTATCGACCTCCTCGGGCTTCAGTTGATCCTTGAGAAGAGTGGCTTGATAATTCGTTCCTTGCTTTATCACCTCCACCAGCCGCAGTTCATTTGGGCCGATCGGATTGGGCCGTGACCCGAACATCTTCAAACCACTGGCCGATTCATCGATCTCACGATTCGTCACAACGTACACGATTACCTCCGGGTTCATCTTAGAGTCTTTGCGTTCAGGAGTCCGCCACCATTGGGATCAGTTGGGATCAGGGTCAAGTTGGGATCAGGGTCAGGTCTTGCCTGTTGCCTTACAGGAGGCAGCAGGCAAGACCTGACCCCGTCCCGCGCAAGACCTGACCCCGTCCCGCGCGCATGAGGTTTGTGTTCTCCTGGCAAGCGACCAAACCCACCACGAGACCCCATGCAAACCCCGACATTATTATACTACCGGCACGATCCGTTGCTGTCATGTATCCACGCAACACGCCTTGGCACCCTCTTCGACGTGGTCGTCGGGTGGGCCTTGGTCATCATTCCGGCCACGGGAATCGTAGGGTGGACAAGCGCAGCGCAGTCCACCAGCATCGACGCCGGCGCCGACGCGGGATTCGGTGGACCGCGCTATCGCTTGTCCACCCTAGGGTCGGAGTTCTGTTCCTCGCAGGTCGATTTTCGGTTTCACGCGACTAAAAAGCCCACAGCGGTGGGTCAATTGTGCCGCCCTGACCACCGAACACTGACCACCGGCCACGATACGATCAAGGCCCGATCCGCGTGAGTAAGGCCAGGCCCCCAGGAGCGGCGACAACATGCAATTTCCTTATGGCGTGAGTGATTTCAGCAAGATCATCCTGGGGGGCCAGTTCTACCAGGACCGTACCGACCGGATTCCCTTGCTCGAGGCCGCCGGGGACCAATTGATCTTCATCCGCCCGCGCCGCTTCGGCAAGAGCCTGCTGCTGTCGATGTTGGAGCATTATTATGACCTGAACCGGGCGGAGCAATTCGACGCGCTCTTTGGTCGACTGGCGATCGGCCGAACCCCCACCGGGCTGCACAACCAGTATTTCGTCATGAAATGGGATTTCTCACTGGTCAAGGCCCAGGGCGGGGTCAAGGAGATCGAAGCGGCGCTGCATGGCCATCTCAATGACTGCATCCAGGACTTTGCACTGCGTTATCAAGGCCGCTTGTCCCATCGCATTGCGATCTACCCGGACAATGCCCTCTCCTCCTGGCGCTCCGCCCTGACGGCCATCTCCCAGACCCCGCACAAACTCTATTTACTGGTGGATGAGTACGACAACTTCGCCAACGACGTCCTGATGACCGGACGCAAACAAGAGTACTACGAAGCCCTGCTGTACGGCGAAGGATTGCTGAAAACCGTGTTCAAGGCGGTGAAGGCGGCGGCGGGCGGGCAGGGGCTCGATCGGGTGTTCATCACCGGCGTCTCGCCGGTTGTCCTGAGCGACATGACCTGCGGCTACAACGTCGGTGAGAGTATCTATCTGACGGCGGTGTTCAATGACCTGTGCGGCTTCACCGAGACCGAGATCGCGGCGGTGCTCGCTGACCTGTCCACCCCGGACGGCCCCTGGTCGGTGGCGGACGCACTGGACCTCATGCGTACCTTTTATAACGGCTATCGCTTCAGCGAAGACGCCCCGGGGCGCGTGTATAACCCGACCTTGAGCCTGTATTTTCTGAAGCAGTTACAGGCCGACGGGCATTTTCCGCGCCGCTTGCTGGACGAAAATCTGGCGATGGATCGCAACAAGCTCGTCTATATCTCGCAACTGCCCCACGGCGAAGACCTGCTGATTCAGGCGCTCAATGGCGAGGAGGGGGTAACGATCCCGCAACTGGCCCGGCGCTTCGGGGTACAGGAGGTCCTGACCGGGGTCAAGGATCAACCCTTCATGGCCTCGCTGTTGTATTACTTCGGCATCCTGACCCTGACCGGCCTGACCGACCTTCAAGAGAGCATCCTCAATATCCCCAATCTGGTCGCCCGCTCACTGTATGTGGAGCGCCTGCGCGAACTTTGGCTGCCGACCTATGAGGACCAGACCCGGCTCACGCAACTCAGCAAAGAGGTCTATCGGACCGGCGATCTCCAGTCCCTGGTCGACTTCATCGAAACGCGTTTCTTCCCGGTGCTGTCGAATCGGGACTACCGCTGGACCAACGAACTGGCGGTCAAGATCGTGTTTCTGACCCTGCTCTTCGATGACCGGCTGTACATGATGGTCTCGGAAACCGAAATGGCACATGGCTATATCGACCTGAGCCTGATCCGGCGCCTGGACCGGCGCGACGTGCCGGCGCTCGATCTGTTGTTTGAATTCAAATATGTCGGGCTCGCCGACCTGGGCCTGAGCGGTCAACAAGTGCGCGAGCACACCCCGGCGGCCCTGGCCGCGCTCCCCCCGATCGCGGCGAAATTGCAGGAGGCCAGGGCCCAGGCGCGCCGCTATGGCGCCGACCTGCAGACCCGGTATGGCCTGACCGACCTGCGCCTCTTCGCCGTGGTTGGGGTGGGCCTGGAGCGGGTGGTGTGGCGGGCGGTCACGTCCCTGGCTTGTCCCGCGACGAGCCCGCGCGTACCCTAAGATATGCCGGTCAAACCAAACCAGTCGTGTCCGTCGGATGACGACCATATCCCAGCGAGGCCCCGGTGATGCAGACCAACCCCCAGCAGATCATCGACGATGCCCTGCAACTCGCCCCCGATAGACGCGCACTGATCGCGGAAACTTTACTTGAAAGCCTTGATATCGAAGCCGATTGCGAGGTTTCGGAGCAGTGGCGCCAAGAACTCGCGCGGCGCTGCGCGCAAATCGACGCTGGTGCCGTCACGCTGATCCCCGCAGACCTGGTGCTCGGCAGTCTGCGGGCCAAGTACGGCCAGTGACGGTGCGCCGGCATCCTTGTGCGGCGGCGGAGGCGGACGCCGCGGCGCGGACCATAGACCTCGCAGTTGGCTGATTGACCGGCTTTCTGATCAAGTCCAACGGTGCCGGTGTCGATCGCCCTTCAGGGCGACCGGCCGACGGCGCGGACTCCTGGTCGCCCTGAAGGGCGATCGACACCAGCCCGTGGCCGGCATGATGATCAAGGCCCGAAACAGCCAGACCCCTCATCCAACCAGTCGACGTCTTAATGCCCTTAAGAGCGGATCTAAGATCGAACAGGAAGGCCTTGGTCATGGTTCCGGCCAGCCGCGGCCCCGGCCCGCTGGAGTCCAAGGCTTCAGCCTTGGATCGGCAGGCCAAGGCTGAAGCCTTGGACTCCAATTGGGCATCGCTGGCCGGAAGCATGGTCAAGGCCAACAGGAATAAGTCAAGACCTGACCCCTTACCTCCCTGACCTACCCGGCTATTCGGCGCCATCCGGCCAGAAAGCGGGATCACTGAACGCCTCGTAGACCCACGGGCATTGTTCCGGGAAGGCGCTCAAAGGCAACCCCGTCTCCTTTTCGGCACCGAATCGGGCAAAATCGTAGGCATCGGCGATGGATGCGTCGAGCCTGCTTTTCAGGCCGGGGTTCTCCCGCAGGTGTTTGTCCAGCCGCTTGCGCTGCTCGACGATGGTCAGTCGCCAACTGCGGCCACGGAAAGACGGCTGGTACACCCATTTCAACAGGTGCATGAGCAACGCTTCCAGATAGGATTCCAGTGCCCGCTGCGCCGATTTTCCCATATCTTCGATTTCCTCGGCGATGTGCTCAAGGTCGATCTGATCGAACTTGCGTTCCCGCAGCAAAGCGGCCTGCACTTGCGACCAGGTGTAGAGATCGCGATCGTAGTCGGTGAGCATGGCGGCGTTGCCTCGTTGAGGGACCGGGAGAGTATAGCTGATCACCTGCGGGTCAGATAAGGGACCACGCGGCACCACACGCGGTCAGCGTTGCCCCCGGCCGCACTGGTGAATGACGCCCTCGATAATGCCGACCGTGACGATCCGGTCGCGGACCCCAGGTCGGGTCAGGCGCGCCCTTGTGGGCGTGGCGCGCCGTAACCCGACATGGCACCGTCGGCGTCGGGTTACGCTTCGCTAACCCGACCTACCCCCTCGCCGCCGCCCGCACCCGCGCTGGATACCGCGGTCCCGCCCGGACGAATCTGATCCCCGGCTCGGGGAGTCCTGGTCCGCCCCGGACCTGCCCCCCGGACGCAGGCCGTTGCAAGGATTCGAGACGACACCATGAAACCCACCCACGCGGCCAAGCCGTTCGCCGCCAATCGCGTCTTCACCGACCGGGAACCGGCCACCCCGGTTCCCGGGCGGTCGCTGGTCCGCACAGCGGCCCCTACGGACGCGGGGCCGTAGGGTCCGCTGTGCGGACCACAGATCGCGCAGTTGGTTGATTGACCGGCTTTCTAATCAAGTCCAACGGTGCCGGTGTAGGTCGCCCTTCAGGGCGACCAGCCGACGGCGCGGACCCCTGGTCGCCCTGAAGGGCGATCGACACCAGCCCGTGGCCGGCATTACGCTCAAGGCCCACAACGGCGACATGATCATTACTCCGGCCACCCCGGTTCCCGGGAGGTCGCTGGTCCGCACAGCGGACCCGACGGACGCGGGGCCGTAGGGTCCGCTGTGCGGACCACAGATCGCGCAGTTGGTTGATTGACCGGCTTTCTAATCAAGTCCAACGGCGCCGGTGTAGGTCGCCCTTCAGGGCGACCAGCCGACGGCGCGGACCCCTGGTCGCCCTGAAGGTCGATCGACACCAGTCCGTGGCCGGCATTACGCTCAAGGCCCACAACGGCGACATGATCATTACTCCGGCCACCCCGGTTCCCGGGAGGTCGCTGGTCCGCACAGCGGACCCGACGGACGCGGGGCCGTAGGGTCCGCTGTGCGGACCACAGATCGCGCAGTTGGCTGATTGACAGGCTTTCTGATCAAGTCCAACGGTGCCGATGTAGGTCGCCCTTCAGGGCGACCAGCCGACGGCGCGGACCCCTGGTCGCCCTGAAGGGCGACCTACACCAGTCCGTGGCCGGCATTACGCTCAAGGCCCACAACGGCGACATGATCATTACTCCGGCCACCCCGGTTCCCGGGAGGTCGCTGGTCCGCACAGCGGACCCTACGGACGCGGGGCCGTAGGGTCCGCTGTGCGGACCGCAGATCGCGCAGTTGGCTGATTGACCGGCTTTCTGATCAAGTCCAACGGTGTCGATGTAGGTTGCCCTTCAGGGCGACCAGCCGACGGCGCGGACCCCTGGTCGCCCTGAAGGGCGATCGACACCAGCCCGTGGCCGGCATTACGCTCAAGCCCCACAACGGCGACATGATCATTACTCCGGCCACCCCGGTTCCCGGGAGGTCGCTGGTCCGCACAGCGGACCCTACGGACGCGGGGCCGTAGGGTCCGCTGTGCGGACCACAGACCTCGCAGTTGGCTGATTGACCGGCTTTCTGATCAAGTCCAACGGTGTCGATGTAGGTTGCCCTTCAGGGCGACCAGCCGACGGCGCGGACCCCTGGTCGCCCTGAAGGGCGATCGACACCAGTCCGTGGCCGGCATGATGATCAAGCCCCGAAACAGCCAGACCCCTCATCCAACCAGCCGACGTCTTAATCCCCTTAGAAGCGGGTCTCAGATCGAATCTTAGTGAATTGCGCCCAAGAGAAAGCCCTTAAGATGTAGTGCCTAAATAGTTGTAATATCAATATCAGCTAGAAACACTAGTGCAAAGCAGGCCCCAAACGGGGCCTGCTTTTTTTGCGCTCGATTTTTAGTTCAACCGGTCCTCACCCCACGACACCGACGATCAGGCGCAGCTCGCCCAGGCAGTCCGATGACGTGGCACCTACGGCAAGAAAACGGCCGCTAAGGCCCGCTGGTGAGCGCAGCTTTCTGGCCCCAGCGCGAATTCAGCCTAGTGTCCCCGGAACTCGGGCAACGAAACTATGAAGGGAATTTGTACCAACCAGAACCGTTACATTTCCTGCAGACAACATCGAAGTATCCACTACCGTCACATCTATTACATTCCGCGGTAAATAAACCTTTTCCTTGACAGAAACGACAGGGCACGTCAAAAGCGGCTCTAAATTGGCCAGACCCATTGCAACGACGACAAACTTCAGTACCAAATTTGCCAGTGCCTTCACATGTCTTACAAATCTTTTCTGGAACAGTAAAAGAACCGGTGCCAGAACATTTTCGGCATTCGCCAGTATATTCGCCCGTGCCATCACAGATACTGCACTCCAATTTCTTCTTGCCAGTTCCGTCACAACTGAAGCAGTGTCCATATTGATTGCATGGACTTATTACGTTCTTAATTATCGTGCTGGGTTTAG